>Ga0116178_10000027_pt1 | contig 120742 bp, 84 predicted proteins | sample AD_STIC12_MetaG_FD_89880 | JGI IMG/M metagenome (GOLD analysis project Ga0116178, IMG submission 89880) | Active sludge microbial communities of municipal wastewater-treating anaerobic digesters from USA - AD_STIC12_MetaG | ecosystem: Engineered > Bioreactor > Anaerobic > Digestate | place...
CGCGTGAGCTTGCCGGTTTCGTCGCGGCGCTGCTGCAACTCCCGGGCTTCACTCGGCGGCATCTCGCCATACGTCTTCTTCCAGCGGTAGCACGTCGGCTCCGAGAGGCCGACCTGGCGGCAGACATCCCCCACGGGCACCCCGCCCGTCGCTGGCTGCAACACGGCGGTGATCTGCTCGACCGAACAGCGCTGCTTCTTCACGGCACATCCTCCTGGCCGTCTGGCCGGATTGTGCCGCAAGACTCACGCTCAATGTGGACCGAATTTCCCCGGGCCCGTCATCTCTTCTCTCTGACGGACATGCATCCCCCTTTACGCTCCTGCTCGACATCGCTCCGCCGCTGGGGATCCCCATGCTCCGAACGCGGAAGAAGGCGGAGGTTGACCAGCCACGCTCGGCCTGCCGCGCTTCCCTAGATGTCACCGTCCTGGAAATGATCTCCCAGCCCCGCCCGGCGCAGCCAATGTCGCACGTAGAACTTGGTCAGGACGTGAGCCACGTATTCCTCCGCGAGTTCCGGCTCATCGATGAAAAATACGGGGATGTCCCATCGCTCCTGGATCGCAAGGTAGCTGCCAACGACGGCGTTCGGGTGTGCCAACGATTCTGTGAATGCCGCGTAACTCGATCGCATCACCCCATAGGATGCCTCGATGACGATCGCCTTTCGCCTGTACTTTGCCATGCGCTGGCACCGCTCCAAGAACGACGCCCGTACGGGAGGCATCACCGAACTCACAGCGTCAGCCGGCGCCTTGCGCTCGATGGTGACCAGGTGTTCCAGACCCTTGACGGAGTAGTCCCCGAGCTTCAGTCTCTTCTGCTCAATGCCATCTATCCACTTGGGGAAGCGCTCGAATCGATACCCGCACCTGCTCTCGCCAGAATCGACCACCAGAACCGGCTTGGGAATACTGATGAGATGCCCCTTCCGCCGCGCGCGAATGATTCCCTTCGGCGGCGGGATATCGTGCCAGTCCTGGTGAGTCAGTTCGAGATCGCTGTCTTCCTCTGCTGAGGCAACTTGCCGAGTACGGGGCTCTCCCTTCTTGGCCATGTTCGCTCCTTCCGCGCAGGCAACCTAGTGCGGCAACAACGCGACGATGAGTATCGTGGGCGGGTAAGCTTCCCAGTCGAGCAGACAGTTCAAGAGGGCCTGCGGCGCGACTATGAGAACGCAGGCGGTCGCACGAACGCACTACGCCTCCCTTCGCCTCGCCTTCCCGTCCGGCTCGCGCACCTTCATCATCGAATACGACCTGAAGTGGCTCGCTTTCATCGCGGCCGCCGACATCATGGCGCCGCTATCCCCGGGGCGGAAGCCCGGAGCTCCATGTGCAAGACACGGGGCTCCATCCGAGAACCGGGCAGTCCCCCCGGGGCGGAAGCCCCGTGGGTCCACCTGCAAACCTCGGGGCTCCATCAGAACAGGCGAGGCGTCCCCGGGGACGGCGCGCCCAGGCCGAGGCGTGAACTGAGCGCGGCCCACTGGCTCGCCGAGAGCCGGAGCTGCCGGAACGTCCGGTTCCGCTGCAGCAGCGCCGCCGGCACGAGGCCAAGCGGCTGCCACAACAGGGTCACCCGGTGCTCCCGGGCCAGCGCATGGATGCGCGGGCTCGGGCGATAACGGCTGTAGTAGGCAAAGGGCTTGCCCGCGCAGAACTTGAACATGGCCTCGAGCCAGCCATAGACGTGGTCCTGGCCGGGCTCGCCCTTGATGGAGAGCAGTGGCTCGATCACGTGGCCGAAGAACGTGTCGGGTCCGGGCCTGGTCTCGCCCCCGCCGGCGGGTCTGAACGTCGGCAGGTCGAGCGTCATCAGGGACCACTCGCGCCTGCGCCTCGTCACGAGCGACTCCCCTGCCTGGGACAGCACCTCCTCAGCCTCGGTTTCGCGCGACGCGCTCCCGACACGGACCGAATCTGGATCGTTCCATCCGCCCGCGGCCCGGCCGGACGGAACGTCGCTGTCCTCCTCGTCGGACCAGTCGATGGCGCCGTTGCGCACGTTCAGCAGGCCCCGCTGCTCCTCGCGCACGTAGATGTGGTCCTGATGCCAGAAGCGGATGGTGGCGCGCACGTCCACGCCATCGGCGAGGCCGGCGGTGAACGGGAAGACACGCGCCTCGCCAGGATCCTGGATGCTCGCCCGGCGGAGCAGGTAGCCGACGAACGACTCCCACTCGGCCTCGTCTGGCGGGTAGGCACCCCAGAAGTACTTCTCGCCGCTCTTCGCGTCGGGCAGGCCTTCGTACTCCGCGCGGTGAGCGTGCCGCAGCAGCTCGTCGGGCGGCTCGAGCACGGCGATCGGGAACCGCGCCGGCCGAAGCGGCTCGAGCGCGATCCACTCGCCATTCAGACGGAACCCGGCGCGCTGGTGCTCAGCATCGACTTCCCAGGTGAGCGCCTCGAGATCGCCGGTCTGCGCGCGTTCGGTGTCTTTCATCGCCAGCGCGTACAGCCGCGACGCGTAGCCCGGCCCGATCACGGCGCTCGCGGCAAGCAGCAACTCGTCGGCCTCGGCGCGCTCGCGGACCCCGGTGCTGAACGCCAGGTTGCGGGCGTAGCGATCGACCCTCGCCACGTCCACGGGCGCATGCGACTCGGGCGCGCCATCCGCTAGGTCGGGCGGCTCCGCTGCGGCGGCGTGCAGCAGGCGCAGGGTCGCCTCGGCATCCGTGAACCCTGCGGGGTCGGCGGCAAACGCCTGGGACATCCACGGCAGGACGCCGGCCAGCCGGTAGAACGCCGGCGGGTCGAGGGCGACGCGCGTCCACTCGCGCCTGGCGACGCGGCCGACGCGCGGCGCGCGAAAGTCGCCGGCCTCGAGCCGCGCCACGAGGCGTGCCCAGTGATACATGCCGCCAATCCAGAGGACGGTGCCGTGGTGGCGCATCAGCACGGCCAGGGCCCTGGCCATGGCCGCTTCCCGCGCCAGGTCGGCGGCGCTGGGCGGCGAGTTCGCCAGGCAGGCGTCGGCCACTTCGTGAAAGGCGCGTCCAACGCGCCCGGCCAGTTCGGCGCCTGGCACATCGATGGACCCGCCATCCGGGCCGTTCGCGCCTGATCGAGTGTCGATGTCCACGAGCGCGACCTCGACGCCATGAGCCCGGGCCAGCCGCCACCCCTCTAGGATCGAGTCGCCAGGCACGAACGGCAGGATGGTCGCCTTGCCGTCCTTGCGCCGCGCGGATCGCACCTCGATGCTGGCGGCGGGCTCGGGCCAGACCGACGCGCCCCACGCCAGCTCCCCGGACAACGATGGCGGCAGCTCCAGCGCAACGACGTCCGGCACCTGCGCCGCGAACACCTCGTGGACGGCCCGGCCGAACACGGGGTCGTGGTGGCGGGACGGCACGGCCGTCAGGTTCCGGAACCGCCGCATGAGGCCGGTGCCGTCACGCATCGGCCTTCTCCAGCACCTGCCTCGCGGCGCACCCGAGCGGATCGTCGACGTCCGAGCGCCTCAGCTTCTCGGCGTAGAGCGCCAGCGCGAGCATGTCGCGCGTCGTGTCGTGCACGCCGCGCTCCACGCGCTGCTTGAGCAGCTCGAACACCGACGCGAGCAGCGCGGCGTCCATCGTCGGGCACTTCTGCCGCAGGATCTGCTCCTGCAGCTCCCACGGCGGGTTCAACACGTCCACGCGCGGCTTGAGCCGGCTCTGGATGTAGCCGGGCAGCTCGTAGACGCTGGCATCCTGGTTCATGGTGACGCACAGGCGGAAGTCGGGGTGCGCGTGGATCTTCACCGAGGCGGCCGCGCTCTCGACGTACCGCCGGTCGTCCATGAGGGGCGCCAGCGAGGCCCACGCGCGCTCGGGCATCCGGTTGCCCTCGTCCAGGACGGCGATGCCGCCGCGGATCATGGCCGACACGAGGCTCGACGCGTGGTAGGAGACGCGCCGGTCGGCCGTCAGGACGGGGGTGACGATCAGGTCCTCCGGCCGCGTGTCCATCGTGCACTGGAAGATGTACGGCGGCCGGCCCAGCCGGTGCGCCACGGCGCACGCCAGCGTCGTCTTGCCGACGCCGGGCTCGCCGATGATGCGCGGCGTGAGCGGCGGCTCCTTCGGCGAGAACCGCAGCCACGCCGCCGCCAGGCGCTGGATGCACGCGTCGAAGTCGATCCACTCCACGTCGTGGTCGTCGGGCGGCGCCAGCACCAGCTCGACGCCGGCAATGGTCACGCTCCCCGCTCCGCCGGCCTCTCTGTCTCTCTCCATCGCACCTCCCACCAACAGACTACCGGAGTGCTGCGACAGCGCAGGTCACGGCAGAATCTGCTCGCCCGAAGCCCGCCGCGGGGCGCAGAAACTGCCAACACCTGCACCGACGAGTTCGTGCGGACCTACGAGTGCCTCTGAGCTCGTCGCATCAGAACCACCCTCCACGGTGCGACCCGCCCTGTCACACCGGTCCCCTATGCTGGCGCAGTGGGGACAATGGCGCCCGATTCACCCGCGGTTGAGAGCGCGCAGGACGTCATCATCCTGCCTCCGGAACACGTCCACCGGGAGTCCCGGGCGATGGTAGTCTCTGCCATACGCGAACGCGCGACGGACGCGGACAACGCCTGCGCGGAGTTCGTCGAGGACTGGCTGCCGGGGTGGGAGCGCGCATGCTCAGCCAACTAGCCGCGGTCTGCCGGAAGGAGCCGACGCGCACGAAGTGGGTGCTCGTGCCTTCCCGGACACTGGGTCACACGCTCGGGGAACGGGCGGCCCGCGAGTCTGGCGGCTGGCTCAACGCCCGGTTCACGACGCCGGAGGACCTCGCCACCGCCACGGCCGCGCCGCACCTGGTAGAGGCGGGCATCAACCCGCTTGGCGAGGAACTCGGCGCGCCGCTCGTGATGCGCCTGCTGCGCGAACTGCCTCCCGCCACGCCGTCCTACTTCCGAAGCCTCGCCGAACACCACACGATGGGCGCGGCGCTCTGGTCCACCATCGCCGAACTGCGGCTGGCGGGACTGGGCTCGGCAGGCCTGAAGGCGGGCGCGTTCGAGAGCCCGGCGAAGCACGCGGAGCTGCAGGCGCTGCTGGCCGCCTACGAGGACTGGCTCCTCCGGGAACGCCGCGCAGACGAGGCGGCCGTCTTCCGGACGGCGCTCGAACACGTCGCCGAGTGCCCGCTCCGCGAGGACGACCTGATTCTCGAGGCGCTGGACACGCCGTGGCCTCCGCTCGTGCGCCGGTTCATCGACGCGCTTCCCGGCGAACACCTCGCGCGCCAGGCGACGGAACTCCCCGGAGTGCCGCTCCCCCGCCGTCTGTCGGCGTTCCCGCGCCACGAGCAGCGGGCCGCGTCCCCGCTGGCGCGGCTGATGGCCCCGCCCGATCCGACGGCGACGAACCTGAAGGCGAAGCCCGGGAAGGCGCAGGCCGCGAAGGCGAACCTAGCCTTCTTCCGCGCGGGAGGACCGGACGCGGAAGTCGAAGAGGTGTTCCGCCGCATCCTCCACTCCCCCGCCGGGCCGCGGCGCCTCGACGAGGTCGAGATCGCGTGCGCGTCGAGCGAGTACGCGCTGCTGCTCTGGCAGAAGGCCGAGCGCTACGGCTGGCCGGTCACGGTGGAAACGGGCTTGCCGGGCACGGTCGCGCGACCGGTTCGCGCGCTGCTGGCCTGGTGCGGCTGGATCGACAGCGGCTTCGAGGCCGGCCGCCTTCGGCGCCTGCTCGCGTCGGGCGACGTCCGCATGGATATCGAGGGCGGCCCGGGCAGCGGACAGGCAGCACGCCTGCTGCTGCGCGCGTCGCCAGCCTGGGGACGCCGGACGTACGCGCTCGCCCTGGACGCCCTCGCGGTCGCCGAGACGGAGCGGGCCGAAGATCCCGAACTGGACGATGGGGAGCGGGAGCGGCACGCGAGGCGAGCGGCCGACGCGCAGCGGCTGCGCGACTGGATCGACGGATTGACCGGCCGCATCCCCGAGGCCGCGAACGGCCTGGTGCCGGTGCAGGCGCTCGTCTCGGCCGCGCTCGACTTCGTGGACCGGGCAGCGGCCGTGACGAACGAGCTGGACGGCCAGGCGGCGCGCGGCATCAAGGCCCGGCTCGAGGAACTGCGCCTCCTCGGCGACGTGGACTGCACGGTCCTGACGGCGCTCGACACGATCCGGGCCGCGCTCGACACGGTGCGCGTCGGCTCGGATCGGCCTCGGCCGGGCCGCCTCCACGTCTCTTCGCTGGCACGCGCCGGGCTGGCCGGCCGGCCGGTCAGCTTCATCGTCGGCCTCCAGGAGGGCGAGGTTTTTCCGGCGGCGTTCGAAGACCCGGTCTTCCTGGACGTCGAGCGCGCGCGCACGAACGAAGCGGCGGCGCACGTGGCGCTTGCCCTTTCGGCCGACCGCACCGCGGAGTTCGTTCACGGCGTCGCGGCCCGCCTGGCGGACCTGCAGGGCGCGGACGCGCCCGGCGAGCCTTCCATCTGCCTCAGCTACTCCTGCCAGGACTTGCGCGACGGGCGTCCGACCTTCGCCTCGTCTCTCATGCTGCACGCCTTCCGTCTCACGCGGCCGGGCGAGGAGGTCACCTTCAAGCACCTCCGCGAGGCGGCCGGCGAGCCGGCCTCGCAGGTGCCCGCCGCGCCGGACGCGGCGCTCGGCGACGCGGGCTGGTGGCTCTCCAGCCTGAAGCACGCGCCGAAGACGGGACTGCAGCGCGTGCACGAGGCCTTCCCGGACAGGATGCGCGGGATGGCGGCCGAGGCAGCGCGCGCCTCGGACGTCTTCACGGAGTTCGACGGCCTGGCGCCCTCGGCGGCGCAGGTGCTCGACCCGCGCACGTCCGGCCGCCCGGTCTCGCCGACGAGCCTCGAAAAGCTGGCGGCATGCCCGTTCGCCTACTTCCTGAAGGCGGGCTTGAGACTCGACCCGATCCAGGAGGACGAGCGGGACCTCGACGCCTGGCTCGACCCGCTCACGCGCGGGTCGCTGCTGCACGAGCTGTTCGCGCAGACGATGCGGCACCTGCGCGAGGCGAAGGAGAAGCCGGGCCTGAAGCGCCACCTGGCGTGGTTGAAGGCTCGGGCCGACGCGGCGCTCGCAGCGCTCGGCGAGACGATGCCGCCGCCATCGGACGAGGTCTTCAACCGCGAGCGCGACGACATCTACCGCGACCTGGAGGTCTTCCTCGGAACGGAGGAGCTGGCGGCGAAGGAGGACGGCATCACGCCGGTCGGCTTCGAAGTGGGATTCGCGGGCTACGGCCAGGCGGGCGACGAGCCGCTCGGCCAGGCAGAACCGGTGGCGATCCGCCTGCCGGGCGCCCGGTTCCCGCTCAACGGGCGCATCGACCGCATCGATCGCCTGCGCGACGGCAGCTACCAGGTGGTGGACTACAAGACGGGCACGCTCTACTGGGCGGGGTACTCCGGCGTGTTCAGGCACGGGCGGCTCCTGCAGCACGCCCTGTACGCGGTGGCCGCCGAATCGCTGCTGCGGGCGAAGCAGGATCCGTCGGCGAAGGTGACGTCGGGCCGGTACCGCTTCCCGACGGTGAAAGGCGCCGGCCGGTCGAAGGTGATCCCTCGCCCGCCGGACCGCGACCTCGGGCGCGTGGTCGCGGCCGTCCTCGACATTGCCGCGGCCGGCGCGTTCATGGCCAGGACCGAGGCGAAGGACAAGAAGGCGTGCGAGTACTGCGACTTCGCCGGCACGTGCGAGGGCGCGCCGGTCGTCGCGCGGGCGGCGGCCAAGCTCGACAACCCGGCGAACGAGGCGCTCGAGCCCTGGCGCCGCCTCCAGGGGGAAGAGAATGCATAAGCACGTCATTCCTCCCGATCACGCCGAGCGCGAGCGGATCACGGCCGACCTCGCCACGAACATGCTCGTCGAAGCGGGCGCCGGGTCCGGCAAGACGGAGAGCCTCGCCCAGCGCATGGTGGCGGGCATCCTCGCCGGCTACGGCGTGTCGCAGATGGCGGCCGTCACGTTCACGCGCAAGGCCGCCGCCGAGTTGCGCGGCCGCTTCCAGATCGCCCTCGAAGAGGCCCTGGCTCGAGAGACCGGCCCGATGGCGAACCCCGAGGCGCGCGAGCGACTCACCGCCGCCCTCGCGGGCCTCGAGTCGTTCTTCGCCGGCACGATCCACTCGTTCTGCGCGCGGCTGCTGCGCGAGCGGCCGGTCGAGGCCGGGCTCGCCCCGGGCTTCACCGAGGTCGAGGAAACCGAAGACGCCGAACTGAGGAAGCAGGCGTGGCGGGAGTACCTGGCGCGCGAGCGCGGCAAGGGGTCGGCGCACCTGCAGGCGCTGGCCGACGCCGACGTCCGGCCCCGGGACCTCGACTACGCCTTCGCCTTCGTCTGCACGTTCGAGGAAGTGGAGTTCCCGCCAGGAGAGGCCCCGCTGCCGGACACCGCGAAGGCGTGGAAGGCGCTGGAGAAGTTCCTCCGTTCGCTGGAGCGCCGCCTCCCGGGACCGATCGCCGACGACACGACCTGCAAAGTGCAGCAGCGTCTGCGCGACGATGTGCCGCGGCTGGGGTACGCCCGGCGTGACCGCCCGGGCGATCTCGTTGACCTGCTGCGCCGCTGGGAAGCGAACGTCTCGATCACCCAGAAATGCTGGTCCGACGATCCGGCGGAGAAGAAGAGGCTGGCCGCCGAGATTTCGGCGATCATCGAGGGCTTCAAGAGCGGCACCGTCACGCCCTTCCTCGCGGAGTGGCGCCAGTACGTCTACCGCCTGGCGATGCCGCTGCTGACGGACGCGCGGGCCTTCGCGCGCGAGGCGCGGTTCAGGGCTCTTCAGCTGAACTACAACGACCTGCTGCAGGGCGCCGCGCGGCTGCTGCGCGATCACCCGGAGGTGCGCCGCTCGCTCCAGCAGAAGTACCGGTGGCTTTACGTGGACGAGTTCCAGGACACCGACCCGGTCCAGGCGGAGGTGATGCTGTGGCTGGCGAGCGATCCGTCCACGCCGCCCTCCGCATCCGATCCGTTCGCCGTCCGCCTCCGCCCGGGCTCCCTCTTCATCGTCGGCGACCCGAAGCAGTCGATCTACCGCTTCCGGCGCGCCGACATCGAGGTCTACAACCGCGTCCGCGAGGCCATCGTCCGCGAGCACGGGTGCGTGGTCCCGCTGGTGGCGTCGTGGCGGTCGGTGTCGGCCATCTGCACGTGGGTCAGCGACGCGTTCGAACGCGTGTTTCCCGAAGCCCCGACGGCGCACCAGGCGAAGTACGAAGCCCTGAAGCCGGTCGTGAAGAAACCCGGCGGAGGCGTGGTCACGCTGACGCACCCGGAAACCCTCAAGAGAGAGGAGGTGTTCGGGGCGGACGCCGCGGCCATCGCGCGCTACATCCGGGCCGAGTGCGATGCCGGCAGGCGGCGCCCGGGCGACTTCCTGATCCTGACGTGGAAGCGGAAGCACCTCGGCGCCTACGCGGCCGCGCTCGAGGCGCTGGAGGTGCCGGCCGAGGTCACCGGGGCCGGGGCGTTCGGGGATTCCGCCGAGGTCAAGGCGCTGGCCGTGCTGCTGCGCGTGCTCGGCGATCCGGACGACGGCGCGAGCGTCGTGGGGGTGCTGCGCAGCCTGGTGTTCGGTGTCAGCGACGACGAGCTGTTCCAGCACCGCCACGCCGGCGGCTGGTTCACGCCCCAGCGGAGGCCGGAAGACGGGACTTCGCAGCCGGGCCATCCGCGCGTGCTGGCGGCGCTTTACGCGCTGGGCGACATGCTGGAGCTGGTGCGCGAGCTCCCCGCACCGGCGGCCGTCGAGCGCATCCTCGACACGACGGGCCTGCTCGCGCAGGCGGCTGCTGCGAGCCCGGGCGGCGCCAGGGCGGGCGACCTGCTGCACGCGGTGGACCGGGTCCGCGAGGCGTTCGAGCGCGGCGGCACGCTGGCCGATGCGGCCCTCGCCCTGCAGGACGACGTTGACGCGGCGGAGGTGGAATCGTGGCCGCTCGAGCCAGGGCGGACCGACGTCGTGCGGGTCATGAACCTGCACAAGGCGAAAGGCCTCGAGGCGCCCGTCGTCTTCCTTGCGGACCCGTGCGGCGGCTTCAAGAGCGACGCGGAGCTTCGCATCGATCGCGGCCCGTCAGGGGCGGTCGGGCACATGCAGGTGGTATGGAAGGACGAAGAAGACACGTGGCGACGGAAGACCATCGCGGAGCCCGAGAACTGGGCCGAGTACGCGGCTGTCGAGCAGCCGTTCCTGAATGCCGAAGCCGAGCGGCTCCGCTACGTTGCGGCGACGCGGGCGAGGGAGCTGCTCGTCATCAGCCGGTGGGAGAAGACCGGAGGCGCCCAGCCGTGGCTGCCGTTCGAACCGTTCCTGGCTGGAGCGGACGAGCTGGAGGTCCCGCCGAAGGCAGCGCCGCCGGCGGCACGAAAGGCCGACCTGAGCGAGAAGACGCGGACCCGGCTGGCCGCCGACCGTGAGGTCCTGCTGAAGGAGGCCATGGCCCACTCGTACGCCGTGGTATCGGTGACCGCCTCGACGCACCAGGAAGCACCCCCGGGCGAACAGGAAGGGCTCGAGAGCGGGCCCGCAACGGGCGCGGCATTCGGCGACCTGGTGCACCGCCTGCTCGAGCACGCCATGCGGCGAGGGGCCGATGCGGCCGCCATCGAGCGGTACGCCAACTGGCTGACGTTCGAGAAGCCGGACCTGCAGGCGGCGGTGCCGGAAGCCCTGGCAGCCGTTCGGCGCGTGACCGCCTCCGGCGTCTGGGAGGAAGCACTCGCGGCCGAGGCGCGCGACGTCGAGGTGCCGTTCACGCTGGCGACGGCGGGCGCCGACGGCACCCCGACGCTGCTGAACGGCGTCATCGACCTGGCCTACCGTACGGCCGATGGCTGGGTGATCGTGGACTGCAAAACCGACCAGCTGGGCGGACGTCCGGCGGCGTTCCTGCTGGATCGCTACGGGGCCCAGATCGACGCGTACTGCCGCGCGTGGGCGGAACTGACCGGCACACCGCCCGCGCGGGCGGGCATCCACGCCGTCCGCTCCGGCGAGACCGTGTGGAGACGCTGAGAGCCGGGCCGCGGGCCGCCCGGCGTTCCGCTGCCGGCCGGAACGCCCGCGTCCTCTCGTGTCCCGCGCCCGCGCCCTACCGTCCTCCGCCCGAGCCTCTGGAGCCGTCGCGTCAGCGGACTCCTGCAAGCGGGCGCCTTGCGCAGCGCGAGGGCCGAACCCAAACGGACGAGGCCGGCTGGCAGAGCGATCAGGACGAGGCCGAACGGCGCGGCAGCGCGGCGTGCGGCTACCAGCGGTTGCGAAGCGCGGGCACCTGGGCGCCGCTGGCGGCAGCGCTGGCGGCGGCGCCTGGGGCGTCCGCGGGAGCCGGGGCGTCTATTGACAGCGCGATGCGATCGCCGAACGCCAGCCCGAGGTGGAAGCGCAGCGACCCGTCGGGATGGATGCGCGCAACCTCGCTGCGAGTGACGCGGCTCTCGATCGAGCTTGGGCTGAAGGTGCCTTCGAAATCGATCCTCACCGGCGCCCCAGGCGCCAGGCGGGCTTCCGACTCGACGAGGATGCCCGTCGCGGACATGTTGACGAGCGTGGCGGACGCACCCAGGGGCATCAGCCTGACCGCGTGAATCCCGGGAAAGAGCGAAGCGGGGTAACGGCGCGCGTACGAACCGTCCATCATGAGTGCGCTCCCCCGGGCCCCGCGCTCTCCGCGTCCAGGGCCGCTGTGCCGTCGGCGCGAGCGGGACCCCCGTCCGGCTGTTTCCGCCGCGCGGCGAAGGACTCGAGAGCCGCCTCGAGCTGCTGGACGTCGGTCAGCGCGGCATTGAGCTTCGTCTCGGCAGCGCGGCGTGCGCCCTCGGACTCGGCAAGCTGCGCCTCCACCCGGGCCCGCGCGGCGCGCTCCCGCTCGACCTGGTGCCTCAGCTCGAGGACGGCCGACTGCAGCTGCCTCTGCGCCGCCACGCCGCGCGCCGCCACGGCAATCGACGAGATTCCATCAGGGTGCTGCGCGATCGGCACGCCATGCAGCAGCGCGGGCTGAAGGCCGCCGGACGCCGGCATGACGTGGCACTCCAGGGAGGCGGGCTTGCCCTGCGCGACGCCGAAGAGAAACTCGGTCCACTGCAGGCGTTCGTCGGCCGGTATCCAGGTGGAGAAATCGCGCCCGAGCGCCTGCGCCACCGACGTCAGGCCCAGCAGCGCGAGCGCCGACTTGTTGAGGGCCAGCAGCGTCCCGTCGTCGGCCAGGCGCATCAGGCACCCCGGCTGGGTGTCGAGCAGGCGGCGGAGATGCGCGGCTTCCGCAGAGGGATCGATGTCGGGTTCAGTCACGTTCACTCACCCGCCGGGCCCGTCCCCATGGAACCGGGCCCTCGCACACCGGCCTGGCCGAGCGCGGGCACGCCGGTCTCGTTCCGTCCTCGTATCGGCTCGGATTCCCGCTTCCAGCAGGGCCGCTTGAGCCCGGTGTACGATGTCCGTCCTGGACGGAGGTTCACCGCATGGAGAGCAAGCTGGCCGAGGCCCTGCGCCTCGCGTCGCAACCCGTGGCCGTCTTCCTCGCGGACGAGAAGCCGGAGGGCGCCGTGCAGTTCGCAGAGGGCGGATGGGGCTGCGTGGCGGCCTCGATGGTTGCCGTCGCGAAGGGGCGGACGGCGGTCTTCGACCGCCGGACCTTCGGGTGCCCCGGCGGCGGCACGGGGCTCGGCTTCGGCAACCAGTACGAGCGGACGGGGTTCGCAATCGAGGATCTGCTCTCGACGGGCAGCCCCGAGCGCGCCGCGCGGCTTCGGCGCCGCTCACGGATGGCCGAAGGCGAGCGGTTCTTCGCGTCGCCCGAGCTGGTGGGCCGCTGGCTCGGCACGCTGCCCTTCACCGACGTGCCGGCGGAATACGTGGTCATGAGGCCGCTCGGGCAGGTTGCCGAGGCCGAGCGGCCCGAGGTGGTGGTGTTTCTCGTCAATCCCGATCAGCTCTCGGCGCTCGTGACGCTCTCCGACTTCCGCCGCGGCTCAGGCAGGAGCGTCGTCGCGCGCTTCGGCGGAGCGTGCCAGTCGATCCTGTTCGCCTACGCCGAGGCCGGCCGGGAACAGCCTCGCGGAGTCATCGGCTTCTTCGACATCGCGCAGCGCGCGCGCATCGACCGCGACCTCCTCTCCTTCACGGCGCCGTGGGCGCTCTTCCTGGAGATGGAGTCGAACGTGAAAGGCAGTTTCCTCGAGATGGAGGACTGGCTGGAGCTGCGGGCCAGGAGCTAGTCCACTTCGATCTGGCCGACGATCCTCGCGCGGACCAGCGGCCACGACAAGCCCATGCCGGGCACGATTCCGGCCGTCACCAGCCCGATCCAGGCCAGCGTGGAACGGCCGGTCGAGTCGATGGCTCGGTACTCGACGAGCATCCGGACGACGGTGGCCTGTCCTGCGCGCCTCTGGCTGGAGACGCCGCGCGAGCGCGGCGACCGGCGCTCAGAACCGGCCAGGCCGGGGCCCTGGCAAGGCGGGCCGAGGCGTGGCCGCTGCGCGGGCGAGCCCCGGATCGCACGCGGGTGCCGGGGAGTGGTAGAGTTCCCCGGTCGGCCTGTCGGAGGGGACAAGGAACATGAGCATGCGCAACCACGTCATCGCCGCCGCGGCGGCGCTGAGCCTGGGACTGGGCGCGAACGCCGCCGCCCAGTCCGTCAACACCCTCACGCCGGAGGAGAAGCAGCAGGGCTGGACCCTCCTCTTCAACGGCGCCACGTTCGACGGCTGGCGGCAGGTGAACGGCACCGCCATGCCCGCCAACTGGACGATCGAAGACCACGCCATGAAGGTGTTCACCGGCGCGGGCAAGAAGCCGGGCCAGGGCTCGGGCGGCGACGTCATCTACGCCGCCAGGAAGTTCCGCGACTTCGAGCTGTCGATCGACTGGAAGACCGAGAAGGCGGGCAATTCCGGCATCTTCTTCAACGTGCGGGAAGTGCCGGGCCAGGCTATCTACTACGCGGCGCCCGAGGTGCAGGTGCTCGACAACGTGGACGCGACCGACAACAAGATCGCCAGCCACCTCGCCGGATCGCTGTACGATATGCTCGCGGCCGACCCGGCGACGGTCAAGCCCGTCGGCGAGTGGAACACGATCGTGGTCCGCGTGAAGGACGGCAAGGTCACGCACACCCAGAACGGCACCAAGGTGGTCGAGTACACGCTGTGGACGCCCGAGTGGGACCGGATGGTCGCGAACAGCAAGTTCAAGACCTTCCCGGGCTTCACCGAGGGGATCGCGAAGGAGGGCTACATCGGCCTGCAGGACCACGGCTACGCGGTCTGGTTCAGGAACATCAAGATCAGGACGCTCTGAGACCGCCGGGGCCGAAGGGCCGCTGCCCGGAAGGATCTCGCGGCTCGTGGGCCGCGGACCGCCGCGATTCCGCCGCGTCGATCACGCACGGCAGGATCTCCGCGAGCACGCGAGCGGCGCGACCGACCGCTCGCCTTCCGGCGAGACAGTCGTGGACGGCCGGACCCCGCGGCCGAGGCTGATCGCGCGGGCGCGGCCGCGTGCTGCGGCCGGAGGCGCGGAGATTCCGCTTGCGCGGACGCGCCCTGCACGGTACAAGTCACGTGCAGCCCGCGATGCCCTGTTTCGTCCTGGTGGTTCCGAACCTCCTTCGTCGCCCCCCAATCCGCAGCCTGCCGACGCCCCTCGGCGCGCCGGCGGCTATGGCGGCCGTCGCGCCGGGCGCTCGGCTCCAGCGCGGCAGAGCGGTGAGGGGCGGTTCGCGCGTTCGCGCGGATCCTTGCGGCGCGGAGCTATGAACGGTTCCGCCTCCTGGTGGACGGCCTCGCCTGGCCGCCCGGCGCTTCCGCACGGGCGCGTGCACGTGTGGCGCGCGGACCTCGACGAACCGGGATGGACGAACCCGGTCCATGCGGCGTTCCTGGATGACTCGGAGCGGGCACGCGCCGCGCGGCTGATCCAGCCCCGCCGCCGGCGCCGATTCTGCGCCGCCCACGCGATGCTGAGGACGGTGCTGAGCCGTTACGTCGAAGGCACCGGTCCGGCGTCGCTGGCGTTCGTAAGCGGCGGGACCGGCAAACCGGAACTCGACGCCGGCAGCACCTCCCCGCCCGTCCGCTTCAACTTGAGCCACTCGGACGGCGTCGCGCTCGTCGCGGTCGCGCGAGCCTGCGCGGTGGGCATCGATGTGGAAGGCGCGCGGCGGAACGTGCGGATCGAGGAGATCGCACGCCGGCAGTTCCATCCGGACGTCGTCCGGGCCCTGCTCGGCGTCGATCCGCCGCGGCGAGCGGCGGCCTTCCTCCGGTGCTGGTGCGCGCTCGAGGCGCGCCTCAAGGCGTCGGGCACAGGCTTCGCGGCGGCTGGCGCGGGGCTGATGGCCCGGATGGGACTGCCCGAGCCGCTGCTTGCGTCGCTCGACGCGGCCGAGTGGGGGGGCGTGGCCGGACCGTGGGCCCTGTCGGCGCTCGATGCCGGTCCCGGCTTCGCGGCGGTAGTCGCGGCCGAGGCGGCTGCGGTTGCGGCCGCCGAGGCCTGGCTCGAGACGTTCGCGGCGTCGCCGCTCCCCTGACGCCTTCGATCGGCGAGCCGGCGATCTCTCCGATCGCCGGCCCCCGCATGGTTTCCATCGTCTGCGGGCGAACGCCGAGGACGCTGCCGGCCCCGTGGCGCGATGGCACGGCCATCGAGCGGGACGCCTCGCCCGAATGGTCCCGCTTCCGGGCCCCCGGCTCCGGCAGCGCCGTGCCGGCGTCCTTCCAGCCCGAAGGCCGGGTGCCGGCACGGCCCCCTCGACCGCCGGAGGCCCGCTACTTCTTGAACGTCCCGCGCTGCGTCCTGCCGCGCACCGGGTACGGCGGGCGCTGTTGCGGCGTCGGCGGCGCCTTCTTCAACTCCGCCATCGCGACCTCGATCGCCTTCTCCAGCTGAGGGTCGCGCCCGGCGATCACGTCGGCAGGCGTCTGCTCCACGTCGATGTCCGGCGGCACGCCCTCGTTCTCGACGACCCAGCCGTCTTCCGGCGTCCAGATCGCGAGGTTCGGGGCAGTGACCCGCCCGCCGTCCATCAGGATCGGGAACCCGAGCGTGCCGACGAGGCCGCCCCAGGTGCGCTGGCCGACCAGCGGGCCGAGCTTGAACTTGCGGAACATCCACGGAAGGAGGTCGCCGCCGGACCCGGCCATTTCATCGATGATCATCACCTTCGGCCCCTGGATGGACGCGGTCGGGGTCTTCAGGTCGTCACCGTACCGCATGTGCCAGTTGCTGATGAACGGCCGGCGGAGGATGTCGATGTAGTAGTCGGCGACCAAGCCGCCGCCGTTGAACCGCTCATCCACGATGACGGCGTCTTTGTGGGACTGCGGGAAGAAGTACCGCTTGAACGATGCGTGGCCGGCCGCCGAGGTGTTCGGCACGTAGACGTAGGCCACGCGCCCGCCCGTCGCGCGGTCCACTTTCGCGAGGTTGCCCTCGACCCAGTCGCGGTTGCGCAGCGCCGTTTCCGAGGCGACGGGCACCGCCTGCACCGTGCGCGAGCCGGATCCGTCCGGGTTCGGGCCCACGGTCAGTTCCGTGATCCTGCCGGACGTGTTCTCGAAGAAGCTGTACAGGTTCGCCGGCGGCCGCACGTCGCGGCCGTTGACGGCCAGCAGGTACTCGCCGGCCTTCACGTCCACGCCGGGCTCGGTGAGCGGCGCGCGCAGGTCCGGCGTCCAGTTGAGGCCGCCGAGCACCTTCTTGAAGCGGTAGCGGCCGTTGGCGATCTCGTAATCCGCGCCGAGCAGGCCGCCCGGCACGCTCTTCGGCTGATCCAGGCGGTCGCCGCCGCCCACGCGGTGGTGACCGACGGCCAGCTCGCTGCACATCCACTGGATGACGCGGTTCAAGTCGTCGCGGGTCGCCAGGTCCGGCAGGAAGGCCGCGTACTTTTCGCGCATGGCCCGCCAGTCCACGCCGTGCATGTTCGCCGCGTAGAAGTAATCGCGGTTGATGCGCCAGGCCTCGTTGAAGATCTGCGTCCACTCGGCGCGCGGATCGATGCGGACCTCGATGTCCCCCGCGGCGATCCGCCCTTCGCCGGGAGCGATCTTCGGCGCAAGCGCGGTGATGAACCACGCCCGGCCCTTCGCATAGAGGATCTTCTTCGCGTCGGCCGAGAGGGCGAAGCTGTCGACAGACGACAGCGGCGTCTCGTCCTTGCGCGTGGCGAGGTTGAAGTGATGGAGCGACGACTCGCCGCCGGCCCGGACCAGGTAGTAGACGTGCCCCGCGTCGCCGACCTTGAGGCTCGAGAGATCCCCGGCGGGAATTGGCAGCGCCACGATGCGGGTCTGGAGGCCGTCGAGGTCGATCGAGAACGGCTCCTTCGCGTCCCCGCCGGCCTTCGCGTCGGCTGCCGGCTCCGCCGCGGTCGTGTCGCCGGGCTTCGCCGCCTCGGGCTTCCCGCCGGCGCCGTCGGCCTTCTTCGGTTTCTCCTCGTCGCTCTCCTTCGCGAGGGGCGATGGGAGGCCCTTGCGCAGCACGGCGACGTACAGGCTCCGGGTCCGGCGCATGTCCTGGTTCGACAGGGCGAACCAGTCCTGCACCGGCCCGGCATCCGTCGATCCGAACAGGTAGAGGTACTTCCCGCCCTTGTCGAACACCGGCTCGGTCACCTCGCTCAGGCCGTCGGTGACGGCGAAGGACTTGTCCTGCTCTGTCGAGTAGACGAAGACGGTGTTCACGAGCGGCTGCGTGTCCACGACATAGGCCAGCCACTTGGAATCAGGCGACCAGTCGGCGCTGACGGGCTGTGCTGGGCTGACGATCCGGTTGCCGCCCACGCGCTTCACCGCGCCGGTGGCGAGGTCGATCCAGAAGAGCGACTGCGAATTGTCCTGGAAGGCGAGTCGCCGGCTGTCCGGCGACCAGCGGATGGCCGAGTAGAAACCCGCCCCTCCCGGCCTGAAGCGCTTGACTTCGCCCTTGCCGTCCTGGGGCGCGACGTGCAGCTCGTATTCCCCGGACGCGTCAGAGAAATAGGCGATGCGAGTGCCGTCCGGCGACCATGCCGGAGCGCGCTCGTGAGCGCCGGGGCTGTTCGTCAGGTTGCGCGCGTCTCCCTTCTCGGCCGGGACCGTCACGATCTCGCCGCGGTACTCGAAGACGGCCCGGGCGCCCGAGGGAGAAATGTCGGCGTTCCGGATGTAGTCTGGCCCCTTCACGAACCTCGGCCGCGTCTCGCGGAGGTCCGCCACGACGCCGATCGCGAGCCTTCTCGAGGCGCCGGTGGCCGGGTCGAGGAGATGGAGCCACCCGGCCTGCTCGTACACGATCTTGCCGCCGCCCGCCGACGCCTTCATCACGGGGAAATCGCCGTGGCTGGTGAGGCGGCGGACCTGCTTCGACGCCGTGTCGTACCCGTACACGTTGAACTCGCCGTCCCGGTCCGACCTGAAGTAGACCGTGCCTCCGATCCACATCGGGTCCACGTCGTTCGACCGCTCCGGCGGCTGGGGCACTTTCTCGATGGCGTGGTCGGCCACGCTGTACAGCCACAGCCGCGACACTCGCCCGCCGCGGTACTGCTTCCACTGCTGGAAGGCCGGCGGCAGCGGCACGTAGGCGATCCGTGTGCCGTCGGGCGAGTACGCGGCCTGGTTGGCGTTCGGAATCGGCAGCTGCGTCTCGATGCCTCCCGCCACCGGCACGGTGAAGAGGTGCTGGTGCGCGCCCGTGAAGGCGGCGCGGCCGGACGTGAACAGGACGGAGGCGCCGTCGGGCGTGAACCCCTGCACGAGGTCGGCGCCCGGGTGCCACGTGAGGCGCCTCGGGACGCCGCCCTCGACGGGCAGCACGTAGACATCCACGTTGCCGTCGTACTGGGCGGAGAAGGCCAGCAGCTTCCCGTCGGGCGAGAATGCCGGGCTGCCCTCGGCCCCGAGGTCCGTTGTCAGGCGCCGCACGTCGCTGCCGTCGAGGCGGGCCGTCCACAGGTCGTCCGCGTAGACGAAGGCCACGTGCGTGCCGCTTGTCGCCGGCTGGGCCAGCAGCCGCGTGTCGCGCGCGCCCGGCTGGGTGGAGACGGTGATTGGGGCGACGAGCAGCGTGAGGACGACCGGGAGGGCGAATCGGATCGATCGCAACATCGCAGGCCTCCAAGAGGAATCGCCAAGGGGCGGGCGCGCAGAGCACGGCCGGCGGCTCTGGACGTTAGACGCCGATTGGACGCGGCAGGTTCGCAAAGGCAAAGGGGTCGGGACGAATTTCGCGCGCGACTGTCCGGAACTTACAGTCCTGTGCGTCGCGCAGTGACCGGCCACTTCGTGCGCGGCGTTGTCGAACCAGTTGGCGTTCACGGCGTGCTTCAGGGGCCTCCAGTTGCCACCGTGAGCGGAGCGGCCGCCAGTCGCGCATCAACCCCTGGAGCTCGTTGCACGCGGAGTCGTCTCCAACCCAACGCTGCGCGGCGCTCGCACGTGCCGCAGAAACCGCTGTCGCGCTCCTGGATGCACTCCGCCCCCCGGCGTTCTTGTCCTTCAGCCGGACGGTCGGGCTCCTAGCGCGACGAGTCTCCCCCGCGGCGTCTTCGCTGCCTCCGCGCGCCGGCTGTTGCGCGGGCCGCCACTCGCGGTATCCTACGGCGCGCCCCGCCGTCGGCCCGGCCAGCAGCCGGACGGAGGATACCATGCTGCAACCCTTGCGAACCCCCGGCCGCCGCCTGTCCCTGCTCTTCGTGTCCGGCTTGTCCTTCTTCGCCGCTTCACCGTCGGGCGCGCCTGTGCCCGTCTTCGAGCAGGGGGGCGCGATGAGCGTCGAGCAGGTGATGGCGATGCCGAAGATCGACGCCCATGCGCACCTCGGCGCACTCCGGCCGGAGCAGCTGCGCGCCTTTGTCGCCTTTCTCGAGCGCACCAACTTCCGCTGGCTGACGATTTGCACGGGCGGAATGAGCGGCAGCCGGCTTCAGCAGCAGATCGCCTCGGCGCAGGAGATCCATCGGGCCTATCCCTCGCGCGTGGCGTGGGCGACGTCGTTCAGCCTCGAGAACTGGGGCCAGGCCGATTGGGCCAGGGCTGCGAACGCCACGATCGACGACGGGTTCGCCCAGGGCGCCGTCGCAGTCAAGGTCTGGAAGGACGTGGGCATGGTCCTGCAGGACCCGGACGGCCGCTACGTGATGATCGACGACCCGCGCATGGACGATGTGCTCGGCCCTCTCGAGAAGCGGGGCCGGCCGCTCGTCGCCCATCTCGGCGAGCCGCGCAACTGCTGGCTGCCCCTCGATCAGATGACAACAGCCAGTGACCGTCGGTACTTCGCGAACCACCCCCAGTACCACGGGCTGCTCCAGCCGCAGATCCCGGACTACGCGCGCCAGATCGCCGCGCGCGACACGATGCTGGAGCGCCACCCGTCGCTGAAGGTCATTGGCTGCCACCTGGCCAGCCTCGAGTATGACGTGGACGAAGTGGCCAGGCGCCTCGACAAGCACCCGAACCTCGCGGTGGATCTGGCGGCGCGCATCGTGCACCTGCAGATCCAGCCGCGTGAGAAGGTCCGCGCGTTCATCCTGAAGTATCAGGACCGCATCCTGTACGGGACCGACCTTCAGTTCGGCGGAGGCGCGGGCCAGGCGGCGGGCTCGGACCCGGCGCCGGCGCTCGCGAGGATGCTCGCCGAGTACGAGTCCGACGCGGCGTGGCTGGCGACGGACCAGGACGTCCCCGTCGAGCGAGCGCGCGAGGGTTTCGCGTCAAAGGGGCTGTCGCTGCCGGCGGAGGCGCTGCGCAAGATCTACTACGAGAACGCGCGCCGCTGGTACCCCGGCCTGTGACGGCACGCAGGCGACCCCGAAGGCCTCGGGCGGCCGTCCCGGACGGCTGCGCCCGCGGGCCGGGCGGCGCCCGGCGCGCTTCCGGCGACGCTTCCGCGAGGAGGAGACGGTGAAGACAGGCGCGAACGCGCGCCGGCTCGCGGCGCTCGGCCTGGGCTGCGCCCTGTTGGCCGCGGCGTGCGTGGACCGCGACGCGCGGACCATCACGCGCGCGGCGCTCGAGGACAAGATCCGCGGCGGCTGGGCCGGCAAGATGATCGGCGTCTCGTACGGCGCGCCGACGGAGTTCCGGTACAACGGGCGGATCAACGAAGACGAGATCGACTGGTCCCCGGAGCGCGTGGCGAACGCGCTGACGCAGGACGATCTGTACGTGGGCATGACGCTCGCCGAGGCGATGGATCGCCTCGGCTTCGAGGCCACGACGGCGCAGTACGGCGACGCGTTCAAGAACAGCCAGTACGATCTGTGGCACGCGAACGCGGGCGCCCGGCGCCTTCTGAACCTCGGCATCGAGGCGCCGTGGTCCGGCTATCCGGCGCGCAACATCCACGCAAACGACATCGACTTCCAGATCGAGGCCGACTTCATCGGCCTGATGTGCCCGGGGCTGCCGCGCCAGTCCAACGCGTTCTGCGAGCGGGTCGGCCGGGTCATGAGCCACGGCGACGGGCTCTACGGCGGCATGTTCGTCAGCGGCATGTACGCGGCCGCCTACTTCGAAACGGACGTCCGGCGCGTCGTGGAAGGGGGCCTCGCGTGCCTGCCGGCCGCGAGCGCGTACGCGCGCGTGGTGCGGGACGTGCTCGAGTGGTCGGCGCAGCATCCGGACGACTGGAGGCGGGTCTGGCGGCTGCTGCAGGACCGGTGGGACCGCGACGACGGCTGTCCGGACGGGGCGCTCCGGCCCTTCAACATCGATGCGAAGATCAACGGCGCGTACGTCGCGCTGGGCCTGCTCTACGGTCGCGGCGACTTCGGGCGGACCATCGAGATCGCGACCCGGGCCGGCCAGGACTCCGACTGCAACCCCTCGACCTCCGGCGGCATCCTGGGCGTCATGCTCGGTTACTCGGGAATTCCGGACGTCTGGAAGAGCGGCATCCCGGCTGTCGCCGGCGAAACGTTTCAATTCACGCGGTCGTCGCTCGACGACGTCTGCCGTTCGACGGTGGCGCGGGCATTGAGACTGGTCCGCCTGGCCGGCGGCTCGGTCGGGCGGGACGCCGTCCGGGTTCCCTTCCAGCCGCCGGAGCCGCCGGCGCTCGAACAGTGGGAAATGGGCGTTCCCGAGCGGCGAATTGGCGTCGAGGACGCCGCCTGGCGGTTCACCGGGTTCACGGACCCGGGACACGGCGGCCCTGGCGGCCCGACGTCGCGCATGCAGGCGAACGGGCCCGGCGCGGAGGCCCTGCTCACCTTCACCGGCGCGGCTGTCGCCATCACCGGCGACATCGGGGTGGACGGCGGGCGCGCCGACGTGTATCTCGACGGCGCGAAGGCGGAGCCGATTGACGCCTATGCCGGCCCCCGGACGCACGACAACGATCTGTGGCACGCGTACGGCCTGGCGCAGGCGCCTCACACGCTGAGGATTGTCCCGCGGGGCGAGGCCGATCCGCGATCGACCGGCACGCGCATTGCGGTGACCGGGGCCGTGGTCTACCGGGCCAGGTAGCGCCGACTCGGGACCGCCGCAAGCCCGGCCGCCGCCGGGCGCGCCCTGCGCCGGCCGGGCCTCGATCGAGTGGAGGCGTCCTCTATCGCGGCGGCACACCGCGGCCGAGCGTCACGTAGAACCTGCCGCCCACGCGGGCCGGATCGTCCGTGTAGCCGAGGCTCTTGAAGTCCATGCGCGCCTTCGCCTCCGGGTACATGGCGCGCCGGTGCTCCGGGAGGGCCATGCCGGCTGCGTTCCGGTGGCACCGCGTGCACGTGATGGCCTCGGGCTCGTGGCAGTCGGCGCAGCCGAGCGCTTTTCCTGCCGCCACGACCTGATGGTGCACCGAGGAGTACATCCTGGTCTCGACAAAGCCGTACGACCCGGAATACGGCACGTTCACCAGCTTCATGCCTTCCGAGATCGCCTTCGACCAGTCGTAGTCCACCCAGTACCCGCCCAGCAGCTTCGGCAGCGCGAGCACGTTGTTGACCGTGTCGTACGGCTGCACGGCTTCGTGCAACTGGAACGGGAAGATCCGCGCCTTCGGATCGCGCTTCTCGCCCACCGGCGCATTCAGGACCACGGGCGCCGACGGCGCGATGGTCCCGCCGACGAGCGAGGCATTCCGCGTGCCGTCGGACCACAGGTACTTGGGCACGATGTTCTTGCCCCACGTCAGGGTCCCGAACCGCTTGTCGTACTGGGGCATGCCGTAGCGGTCCACGCCGGCGGGCCGGTCGGCGCCGGCCTGCGAGTAGTCGCGCCTCAGGAGGGTGGGCAGGTTCCGCGCGATCGACGGGATGTGACACGTCTCGCAGGCAACGGCCCGCACGTGGTCGTCGAGGTGCCGGCTCAGGACGCCCGCCACGCCGTGCGGCGTCGGGCCGTGGCACCGCTCGCAGCGCACGCGGCCCTCGACGGCCGGCGCGCTCATCGACATGCCGGCGATGCGGTGCTCGATGGTCAGGTGGCAGTCCTGGCAGCGCATCTTGAGCTGGCCCATGTGCATGTCGAGGTCCGGCGGCGGGTCCACGAGCGCCGGCTCGAGGTCGCCGTGCTTCGTGAACGGCCCGCCACCGCTCGCGAAGTGGCACGAGCCGCACTCCCGCTTCGTCGGCCGGCCGACCTTCTTCGCCACGGCGACCAGATCCACCGACGGGTCGGGCAACCCGCCGCGGCCCGGCTCCTTCTTGTAGGTGCCCGTCGTGTCGTGGCATACGAGGCAGTCGATGTTGTTCGGGTTCGAGAAGTCGAACTTCTCGTCCACCCATCCGTAGCCGATGTGGCACGACGCGCACTCCTGCATGTTCGAGCCGATGGAGATGCAGGTGTTGTTGACCATCATGGTCAGGCTCACGTCGCCGCGGTGCTCGTAGCCTTTGAGCACGGGCGAGTAGCCCTGCCACCTCCAGTGGGCCGTGGCCAGGATGTCACGCCCGACTCTCGGGTGGCAGGACAGGCACAGTCCGGTGACGTCCTGCGGCCGCGGCGTGCCGGACAGATCCACGAGCGCGCCGTGGTCGGGCGTCCAGGGATGGTGGCAGCTATTGCACGCCGTGGGGGCGTATTCCGTCGTCGCCTGCCGCTCGTGGCAGCCGATGCACTGCCGGTGGTAGGCGCCCTTCAGCCCGATTCTCGACGGGGAGTCCGCCTCGGACGGCGCCGCGTGGCAGCGCTGGCAGCCCTGGGGCGGCCGGTCCTGCAGGTCCTGATGGCAGGCGGCGCAGGCCCCGCCGACTTTGACGTCGAACTGCGCGTGGTACTCCACGAGATCGACGCCGACCCGGTCGCTCGGGTCGGCCGCGTAGCGGTGGTGGCACGCGCTGCAGTCCCCGCCGGTGATCTCGTCGTGGATCCGGTGCGCGAAGGGCACCGGCTCGTAGTCGTCGGACCGGCCGGCCAGGAACTCGCTCTTCAGCTCGTAGAAGTTCTGGTAGCCAGGCGGCCGGTTCGGGTAGTTCGACGGGGCCTTGGCGAACACCGGTGTGGCGGCCTGCACCCGCCTGACGCTCTCGACGAGCTTCACCGTGCCTCGCTCCGCCGTCACGTGGACCACGTTGTAGATCGCCACGAACGCCAGCAGGAAGGCGATCGCCGAGCCCCGGATCACCCACGTCCAGAACGGGCTCACCGTGCGCGCGCGCTCCTCGCGCAGGCGCTCGAGCTCCGCCACGCGCTGCGGCTGGAACCCGGGCAGGATGGGAAAGAACGTGACGAAGAAGCGGTAGCAGAACAGGATGCTCGACACGATCGCGATGGTCATCGCGATCTCGCCCACCGAGGGGAAGTACGACCGCGTCGAATACGGCGCCTCGTAGGCGACCAGGAACACGTTGATCCGGTTCAGGACGACGCCGAAGATGATGAGGGCCACCGACAGGAACAGCCAGCCCATCGATCGCCGGACGGCCTTGTTGAGCAGGAGCAGGAACGGCGCGACGACGCCGACCAGGATTTCCACCACCAGCGACGTCGTGGCGCCCGGCCGCGCCAGGAAGTCCAGGCTGTCCCAGCGCACGGCCAGGTCTCCGAGTTTCAGCAGCGCGTACAGCCCGATGAACCACGGAATGATGCGCGAGAGCGGTGTCAGCAGCTCCATCTCCGGGCTTCGGCCGAAGCTGATGTTCGCGTAGATCGACTCGAGGATCACCATCGGGAAGCCGACCATGAACGCCGAGAACAGGAACAGCAGCGGCAGCACGCTCGTGTCCCAGAGCGGGCTCATCTTCGTCGGCGCGATGAGCATCAGCGTGCCGAGCGAGGACTGATGCATGCAGGAGAGCACGACGCCCGCGACGATGACAATCGGCAGCGCCACGCGCACGCCGCGGTAGGCGGCCATGATCGGCCCCTCGATCCGCCGCAGGAACGCCGCGCCCCACTCGTTGTCGTCGATCCTCGCCTTGAGGCCCTCCAGGATGGAGGGGCTCATCTCGATTGCGAGAACGCACAGGTACACCGTGACGCACATGCCGACTTCGAACAGGACCGAGTTGCCCTGCCAGTTGAAGATCGGGCGCCAGATGTTCCAGTAGCGGCCGAGGTCGAAGCTCAGCGCGATGGCCACCCACAGGTAGCCGAGGAACGCCGTGAGGATCGCGGGCCGCAGCAGCGCCTTGTATTTCCGCCCCCCGAAGATGTCGGTCAGCGCCGCCGTCGTGAAGCCGCCCGCCGCCAGCGCGACGCCGCACGCCACGTCGAACGAGATCCAGATACCCCACGGGTTGTGGTCGTCGAGGTTCGTCACCTGGCCGAGGCCGAGCAGCATGCGCGTCACGCCGAACGAGTAGCCGACGCCCATCGCGATGAGCAGCGACACCGTGCCGAACGTGAAGAACGGCTTCGTGACGCGATGAGGACGGTCGTCGTGCACCGGCACCGTCGGGGCCGGCGGCGGCGTCGGGGCCGTCATCGCCGCACCTCCTCGTCCGGGGCCGCGCCCTGCTGCGCGGCGTCGTCACTGGCTTCGCCGATGCCCGGTCCGTCCTCCGGATGCGCGCGGTGATTGAACCACATGATGCCCGCCAGCAGGCCGTAGAACGCCGTCGGCAGCAGGCCGTACCGGAAGATCCCGTGCTGGATCGCCTCGGTCCGCGCCGGCGGCGCCTTGTCCGGGAGCGGGAGCAGGCCGATTTCCCGAACCGGCCGCCCGACCAGGTACATCCACGCCGTGCCGCCGACCTCGCGCTCGCCATAAACGCGATTGAGGTAGCGCGCCGGCCGTTTGGCGATCCGCTCCTTGGCCGTGGCCAGCAGGTCCGCGCGCCGCCCGAACACGAGCGCCTCCGTCGGGCACGCCGCGGCGCACGCCGGATTGGCCCCGGTGCCCTTCTCATGGTCGGTGCACAACTCGCACTTCCGCACCCGCGGCGTGAGGGGCTTGAAGAACTCGTAGGCGGGAATCTCGAAGGGGCACGCGATTTGGCAGTACCGGCAGCCCAGGCAGATGGTCGGGTTGTACACGACCGCGCCGTCCGCCGCCTTCGTCAGCGCGCCGACGATGCACGCCGACACGCAGGAGGGGTACAGGCAGTGCATGCACTGGACTTTGCAATAGGTGTGTGGCAGCGAAGCCTGGTCCGCGGACGGGCTGCCCTGGTACTGGTTCACGACGGTGAATGCCGTGTCCGAGGGCCGCCGCGCCGTCCTGAGGACCTCCCGGTCGGAGAACGGCACGGGCGTGCGGGGCAAGTTGTTGCGGCGGTTGCAGGCCGCCTCGCATTCGCGGCAGCCGATGCACAGCGTCGTGTCGTAGAGCACCCCGACGTGGCTGGCGCCGTCCGCCGCCTTGGCCTCGGCAGCCGCGGCCTCGTCAGGCTGCTCCGCCAGGGCCGCGACCGGCACGGCCGACGAGGCAGCGGCGAACCCCAGTTGCAAGAGCCGGCGTCTATTGATGTCCATGCATGATGCGGGCGCCCCTGCGCGGCCGCCCGCCCTCCAGGATGAGTGCGCCTGTCCCCGGGTCCGGGGGGGTGACCGCCCCTCCGGGAATTTCGCTGATTATCCCGGCTGCCGGCGCGCCGTCAAAGGAAAAAGTGCGCGGCCTCGCGGCGGGCCCAGCCGGCGGGCCCCGCCGACCTGACAGTCGTCCGCACCCGGCTCCTTCCTGGCGGGCCGATGCGATGCTGCTCGCCGCAGCCCTCCTCGCGCCCGCCGAGGGCCTCGCGCAGCCCACAGCCTGATCGGGCTCCTGTCGGCATATGACGGCAGACTGCGCCTGTCCTGCAGAAGCAGCACGCGCAGTACCCCGCCTCGCAGTCCGCCGTGCGGCCGGTCGGGGTCCCCGTGCAGCCTGAGATGTTGCATCCCCCGGGAACCGGGACCTCCTCCAGAGCAGGGGGCGTCGCCGCCTTCCTCCTGATTGGCTCCCGCCAGCAGGTCGTTCTCGGCCTGCGTGTGCAGGCCGACCGCGGCGGCCAGCGGCCCGCTCACCCCTACGGCGCGTGAGACTGACAGGGTCAAGAACGCGACTGCCAGCCACCGCATTCTGTCCCCCGCGAACCCTCCTTCTGCAACGCCGAGCCTCGGGGTTGAGAGTCCGCGGGCGAAGCCGTCGCTCTCCGCGTTGACCCGGTCACCGCAGTCGCCGTATCCTGCCGCCTGATGTTCCTGGAGTGATCCATGTCACACCACGCGCTCGATCGACGCGGTTTCCTGAAGACGACGGTTGGATCGGCGGCGGCGATGGCCGCCTTCCCCGCCGGCCTGCCCGCGGCGCGTCCTGAAGGGTGGCTGCCGCTGGACCATCCGCTCCCCCAGACCGCTACCCGCGGCGACGGCGCGCAGGCCGGCGTGCAGCAGTCGAAAAACCCGGTCCTGAAGTTCGCCGTGGTCGGGATCAACCACAACCACATCTACGCGCAGGTGAACGCCATCCTTCGGGCCCGCGGCGAACTGGTGTGGCTGTACGCCAGAGAGCCTGACCTCGTGGCCGCGTTTCAGCAGCAGTACCCGCAGGCCAGGCTCGCCAGGAGCGAAGCCGAGGTCCTCGAGGACTCGTCGATCAAGCTGGTGCTGAGCTCGGGCATCCCGAACGAGCGCGCGCCGCTCGGCATCCGGGTCATGCAGCACGGCAAGGACTACATGTCCGACAAGCCCGGCATCACGACGCTCGCGCAGCTGGCCGAGGTGCGCCGCGTTCAGGCCGAGACGAAGCGGATCTACTCGATCATGTACGGCGAGCGGCTCGAGAACCGCGCCACGATCAAGGCCGGCGAGCTGGTCAAGGCCGGCGCCATCGGGCGCGTCGTCCAGACGATCGGGCTGGGGCCGCACCGCATGAACCCGAAGACGCGCCCGGCGTGGTTCTTCGAGCGCGAGAAGTACGGCGGCATCCTGTGCGACCTCGCCTCGCACCAGGCAGACCAGTTCCTGTTCTTCACCGGCTCGACGACGGCGGAGGTCGTCGCCTCGCAGGTAGGGAACCTGAACTACCCGCAGTACCCCGGCCTCGAGGACTTCGGCGACGCCCTCGTCGGCGGCAACGGCGGCACGGGGTACATCCGCGTCGACTGGTTCACTCCGGACGGGCTGGCGACCTGGGGAGACGGGCGGCTGACCCTTCTCGGCACCGACGGCTTCATCGAGATTCGGAAGAACATCGACATCGCGGGCCGGCCGGGCGGAAGCCACCTATTCCTCGTGGATCAGAAGGAGACGCGCTACATCGACACGTCCGACGTGCCGCTGCCGTACGGCGAGCAGCTCGTGGCCGACGTACTGAACCGGACCGAGACGGCGATGACGCAGGCGCACTGCTTCCTGGCGACGGAGCTGATTCTGAAGGCCCAGGCGCAGGCGCGGCGGATCGCGAGCGGAGTCTAAGCGGGCAGACGACGCGCTGGGGGCCGCCCCTCCCGGCTCCGCGCGCTGGGCGATGGACAGCGGGGTCAGATCCAGGATTACGGGGTCAGAACCAGGCCCCCGATATCTCACAAGGCAGCGGGGCCGGCCCTGGGGATTCGGCGTTCAGGGGCTGGCAGTTGCGGTCGGAGCCGCGCACCAGCGAGCCGTACGGGATCGGGCGCGTGGATTCCGGCTTCCGGGTGTCGCATGCTGTCCCATCGTGGAGCGGTCGCAGGCGGAGGGCGCCGTGCGCCCGCAGAAGGCGGACCGATGAGACTCTTCGTTCCGGGAAGGATTTGCCTGTTTGGCGAGCATTCCGACTGGGCCGGCGGCTACCGCCGCATCAACGCCGACGTGGAGAGAGGCTACACCCTCATCTGCGGGACGAACCAGGGCATTCACGCGGAGGTCGAGCCGCACCCGTCAGCCCTGGTGCTGACCTCCACCACGCCCGACGGCCAGGTGGTCGGCCCGCGCGAGATCCCGCTCGAGCCGAAGGCGCTCCTCGAGGAGGCGCAGCAGGGCGGGTTCTTCAGCTACGCGGCCGGCGTAGCCTACCAGGTGCTCACCCACTACCGCGTTCGCGGCCTGGTCATCCACAACACCCGCACCGACCTGCCGATCAAGAAGGGCCTGTCCTCGAGCGCGGCCATCTGCGTGCTCACGGCGCGGGCGTTCAACCGTATCTACGACCTGAAGCTGACAATCCGTGGCGAGATGGAGCTGGCCTACGCGGGCGAGATCACGACGCCGTCCCGCTGCGGCCGCATGGATCAAGGCTGCGCCTTCGGCGACCGTGCGGTGCTGATGGAGTTCGACGGCGAGCGGCTCAGCACCGAGGAAGTGCGGCCGGCGAAGGAGCTGCACTTCGTCATCGTGAACCTGAACGCGAGCAAGGACACGATGGAGATCCTCAAGCGGCTGAACCGCTCGTACCCCTTCGCGGAGGGTGAAGTTGAACGCGGCGTTCAGCAGCTGCTCGGCCCCATCAACAAGCGGATCGTCGGCGAGGCGCGGGCGGCGCTGGAAGCCGGCGACGCCGAGCGCCTCGGCGCGCTCATGACGGAGGCGCAGGCGCTCTTCGACCGCTACGCCGGGCCAGCCTGCCCGGAGGAACTGACGGCGCCGGTTCTGCACCGCGTGCTGGCCCACGAGCCGCTGCAGCCGCACGTCTGGGGCGGCAAAGGCGTCGGGTCCCAAGGGGACGGGAGCGCGCAGTTCGTGGCCCGCAGCGCGGCCGACCAGCAGGCGGTCGCCGAGATCCTGCAGCGCGATCTCGGCATGCCGGCCCTGCCCCTGACGCTGGGCACGGGCCCGAAGGTTCGCCGGGCGCTCATCCCGGCAGCGGGATTCGGCACGCGGCTCTTCCCGGCCAGCAAGGCCACGAAGAAGGAGCTCTTCCCTGTCGTGGACCGGGACGGGATCGCCAAGCCGGCCATCCTTCTGATCGTCGAAGAGGCGCTCGACGCCGGCATCGAAGAGGTCGTTATCGTCGTCCAGGAAGAGGACCTGGCGGAGTTTTCCTCCTTCTTCAACGATCAGGTGTCGGTCGAGAACTACAACAAGCTCCCGCCTTCGTCCCAGCAGTACGCCCGCCGCATTCTCGACATGGGCCGCCGCGTCCGGTTCGTCACCCAGCCGACGCAGCAGGGGTTCGGCGACGCGGTCTATTGCGCGCGCGCGGCGATTGGCGACGAGCCGTTCCTCCTCATGCTCGGCGATCACCTCTACAGGTCGGCGAGCGGCCTGTCCTGCGCGCGGCAGGTGCTGGACGCGTTCCAGCAGAGCGGCACGAGCGTCGTGGGCCTGCGCCCCACGCCCGAATCCGAGGTCGGGAGCTTCGGCGTGGCAGCCGGCGTCTGGATCGAGCCGGGCCGGCGGCTCACCATCACCGAGTTCGCCGAGAAGCCGACGGTGGACTACGCCCGAAGCCGCCTGCAGGTGCCCGGCCTCCCCGACGGCCAGTACCTGACGGTGTTCGGCCAGTACGTGATCACGCCGCTGGTCTTCACGTACCTGGAAGAGCACATCCGTCACAACGTCCGCGAGCGGGGGGAGTTCCAACTGACGTCGGCCCTGGAGCGGCTGAGGCAGGAGGACGGATTCCTGGGCCTGATCGTGGACGGGCAGCGCTTCGACATCGGTCTGCCGAGCTACTACCTGGATACGCTGGCGAGTTTCAGCCGGGACTGACGCGCAGGCCGCACGCGTGCGCGCCACGGCACCCAGCGGACCGCCGATGTCGAGCGCGGCGCATGGACTCCCGGCGGCGCGGGTTCCCGGCGCGGTATCATACGCGGCGTCGAGCGCAGATCGGCACCATGAGGCCGGCGCGCACGCCGCCGCCCGCGATGGCCGGGGCCGCAGCCTCGAAGGAGCGTCATGCCGCGTCCCACGCTCGTCCTGCTCCTGGTCCTGTCGGCGGCAGCCTTCGCGCCCGGGGCTTCCGCCGGCGACTCGCCGCCAAGCGGTGCGCCGCCCGCGGGGTGCAGCCAGGCCGCGGCCCCGCTTGTCCGGAGCCTCGTCGCCCCGGGCGCGAAGCTCGAGAAGCTCGCCGGCGGATTCGAGTTTGCTGAGGGCCCCACGAGCGATGGCGCGGGCAACGTCTTCTTCACCGACCAGCCGAACGACCGCATCCTGAAGTGGAGTGTGGACGGAACGCTGACCACCTTCCTCCAGCCGGCGGGCCGAGCCAACGGCATGTTCTTCGACGCCGACGGCAACCTGCTCGCGTGCGCCGACGAGCGCACGGAATTGCGGTCGATCGCGCCTGACGGCTCGCACACCGTCCTGGTGAACCGGTACGAGGGCAGGCTTCTCAACGGCCCGAACGATGTCTGGGCCCGGCCGGACGGCGGCATCTACTTCACGGATCCCTTTTACAAGCGGCCCTGGTGGAGCCACACGGCCCCGCCGCAGGACGGCCAGCACGTCTACTTCCTCGCCCCGGACCGCCGGACTGTCAGGCGCGTGACGACCGACCTGACGAAGCCGAACGGCATCATCGGGACGCCGGACGGCAAAACGCTCTTCGTGGCCGACATCGGCGCGCGCAGAACCTACGCGTTCGCCATCCAGCCGGACGGCACCCTGACCGACAAGCGCCTGCACTGCGAGATGGGCTCGGACGGCATGACGCTGGACGAGGAGGGCCGGCTCTACCTGACCGGCCGCGGCGTCTCCGTGATCGATCGGGACGGGCGCATGGTCGAGCAGTTCGACGTGCCCGAGCCGTGGACCGCGAACGTCAGCTTCGGCGGGCCGGACCATCGGACGCTGTTCATCACGGCCGGCACGGGCCTGTATGCGGTGCGGCTCCGCGTTCGTGGCGCAAACGCCGCGAAGTGATCGATCGCGGAGGTGCGTCATGCGAAGCCTCTCCACGCTCGGCGCCGCCCTGTTCGACCTCCTGGCCCCGGGCGAGGCGTGTCAGATCGCCGAGGCGCTGTCCGGCCGTATTGGCCTTCTTGAGCGGCACGTCGGCATCGGCGCTCGGCAGCGTCCGGGCTCGGCGACCCGCGACGATGAGGCGCAGGATCTCGCCATCGCCGCCGCGGGATCCAGCAGGCGGGCGGGTCGAGGCAAGTTCCCCTTCGTCTGGAAGAAGCCGCGCGGCGGCTTCATTCGGCAGCCGAAGGCCGAGTTCGCCGCCGCGGGCGCCGAGCCGCGCGGGAGGCCGGATTGCCGGCGCGCGCCAGGGTGGAGCCATCGGATTCCCACGGCCGGTCCCCGATAGCGGGGCGATTGCCTTCGTCGCCACGACCGGCCGGTTTCAGCGAGGGTCGACATGCCGACTGCCGTCTCGTCCGTTCTGATGTCGTTCGTCCTGCCGGTCCTGTTCGCCCTGCAGACTGGCGGCGCGGCCGCCCAGGCTCCGGCGCCGAATCCCGAACTCCTCTCGCGGCGGTGGCAGGCGCGCTGGATCACGGCGGCCGGCGCCGAGCCGTTCGCCTACGGCGTGTACCACTTCCGCAAGTCGTTCGACCTGGCGGCGCCGCCGGCGCGCTTCGTCGTTCACGTCACGGCCGACAACCGCTACCAGCTCTTCGTCAACGGCACGCGCGTCGTGTGGGGGCCGGCCCGAGGCGACCTCAACCACTGGCGGTACGAGACGGTGGACGTCGCCCCGCACCTCCGGGCCGGGCGGAACGTGCTGGCGGCCGTGGTCTGGAACTTCTCCGATCTCGCCCCCGAAGCGCAGGTGACGTGGAGAACGGGGTTCCTGCTCCAGGGCGACACGGCGGCCGAGCAGGCGGTGAACAGCAACGCCTCGTGGAAGGCCGTCAGGAACCGCGCCTACTCCCCCATTCCGTTCACCCACGCCCAGATGCGCGGCTACACCGTTGTCGGGCCGGGCGAGCGCGTCGAGGGCGCGGTGTACCCCTGGGGCTGGGAAACGGCAGGCTTCGACGACGCGGGATGGCAGGCGGCTGAGGCGGCCGTGCCGGACAATCGGGACGGCGGGTCTCCGCGAGACTCGCAGGACGCGCCGAACCGCTGGCTGCTGGTTCCGAGGAGCATTCCGCTCATGGAGGAGCGGCCGGAGCGGTTCGCCAGCGTGCGCCAGTCGCTGGGTGTGGAGGTGCCGTCCTCCTTTCCGGCGGCGGCGGCCGCGTTCACGGTCCCGCCCCGCACCCGGGCGCGGCTGCTGCTCGACATGTCGCACCTGACGACGGCCTACCCGGTGCTCGAGTACGGCGGCGGCGCCGGTGCGACGATCAGGCTGGGGTATGCCGAGTCGCTCTACTATCCCAGGGACGGCGAGCGCCGCGGTGAGAAGGGCAATCGCAACGAGGTCGAAGGCAAGGAGTTCGTCGGCAACCACGACGTGGTGCTGGCCGACGGCGGCCGGCACCGCGCCTACAGCCCGCTCTGGTGGCGCACGTACCGCTACGTCGAGCTGACGATCGAGACGGGGATGGATCCGCTCGTCGTGGAGGACCTCCGGGGCATCTACACGGGCTACCCGTTCGAACGGCGCCAGCGCATCGACACCGGGTCCGATCTCGTGTCGCGCATCCTCGACGTGGGGTGGCGGACGGCGCGGCTCTGCGCGCACGAGAGCTACATGGACTGCCCCTACTACGAGCAGCTGCAGTACGCCGGCGACACCCGGATCCAGGCGCTCGTGTCGCTCTACGCCAGCGGCGACGCGCGGCTCATGAAAAACGCCATCGCGCACCTCGACGACTCGCGCACCGCGGAGGGCGCGACGATGAGCCGGGCGCCGACGCGGCAGCAGCAGTACATCCCGCCGTTCTCGCTGTGGTGGATCGGGATGCTGCACGACTACTACATGTACGTGGACGACGAGGCGTTCGTCCGCGAGCGGCTCGGCGGCGTGCGGGCCGTCCTGCAGTTCTTCGGCCGCCACCAGAAGCCGAACGGCTCGCTGGGCCGCCTGCCCTGGTGGAACTACGTGGACTGGACGCCCGAGTGGCCGGGCGGCGTGCCTCCGAGCCAGGGGAACGGCTCCATCGCCGTCCTCGACCTGCAGCTGCTGCTCGCCTACGACTGGGCCGCGCACCTCGAGGACGCGCTCGGGTCGAAGGCCGTTGCGTCGGAGTACCGGGCGTCGGCGGAGCGGCTCAGGCAGGCCATCCGGCCGCTCTACTGGGACGAGGGACGGCGGTTGTACGCCGACACCGAGGCGCACGACCGCTACTCGCAGCACGCGAACGTCCTGGCCGTGCTCGCCGGCGTGTCCGCCGGAGCGGAAGCCCGCGACCTCGTGGCCCGGGTCATCGAGGACGCGACGATCACGCGGTGCTCGTACTACTTCCGCCATTACCTGCACTCGGCGGTGAACCTCGTCGGCGAGGGCGACCGCTATCTCTCGCTGCTGGCCGACTGGGAAGGCATGCTCGGCCGCGGTCTCACGACGTTCGCCGAGCGGTACGACGCGCCGGGCGATCCGTCGCGATCGGACTGCCACGCGTGGAGCGCGAGCCCGAATTTCGAGATCTTCCGCACGGTGCTGGGCATCGACACGGCCGCCCCGGGGTTCGCGGCAGTGAGGGTGCGCCCGTTCCTCGGGGCGCTCGGCCGTGCTTCCGGCTCGATCCCCCATCCGAAGGGCGAGGTCTCGGTGGCGCTCGTGCGAGAGGGGCGCGGGTTGCGGGCCGAGATCGTACTGCCGGAAGGCGTCGGCGGCGAGTTCTCGTGGCAGGGGGTCCATCGGCCCCTTGCGCCGGGCGCGAACCGGTTCACGGCGCAGCCCGCCGCGAAGTGATGGTGGCGAGCGCAGCGGCGCAGGCGAAAGCCGGCGCCTCGGCGCCGGCCGGCGCGGACGCGGGGCCAGGGACGGCGGGCGCTAGGCCAGCGGGGCTCCGCCGCCGGGTCCGGCGCACACGCCGCGCTGACACGAACGGCCCTGGCGCGGCGGGGAGGAGTGGCCGGCGCGCCAGGACCGTCCGGGGGGGGGGGGGCCGGGCCGGCCTACCGCACGGGAGTCCGCGCGGCGCCTGGCACGGCCGCCTCGACCTCTTTTCTGCCGCGGACCCGGTTCGCCAGCGCCCGCAGCAGGTCGGTGATCTTCATCTCGCGCAGATCGTCGAAGTACGAGTAGACGACCGGCGTGACGAGCAGGGTCAGCAGCAGGCACAGGAGCTGGCCGCCGATAATGGTGACCGCCATCGAGGCCCGGGATCCCGCGCCCGCCCCGCGGCCGAACGCGATGGGCAGCATGCCGGCGATGATCGACATCGTCGTCATCAGGATGGGGCGCAGCCGCACGTGGTTCGCCGCGATGAGAGCCTCGTGGCGCTCGCGTCCCTCGCGCCGCAGCGTGTTCGTGTAGTCCACCTGCAGGATGGAGTTCTTCTTGACGATGCCGAAGAGCATCATCAGGCCGATGGCGCTGTAGACGTTGAGGGTCATGCCGAACGCCATCAGGGCGAGCAGGCCGGCGGGCAGGCTCAGCGGCAGGGCCGTCATGATGGTGAGCGGGTGGATGAAGCTGTTGAACTGCGACGCGAGCACCATGTAGATGAAGGCGGTCGCGAGCAGGATGGCCATCACGAAGTCGCTGGACGCCTCGTCCAGGGTCCTCGCGTTGCCGCCGAAGATCACCTGGTATCCGGGCTTCAAGTTCAGCTCGTCGACCTTCGCGCGCGCCTGCGACACGATCACGCCGAGCGGCACCTGGTCGAGGCTCCCGCTGACGGAGATCTGGCGCTGGCGGTTGTAGCGATCGATGGAGGCCGGGCCGAAGCCCTCCACGAGCGAGGCGACGTCGCTCAGCCGGGCCGTCCGCTGGGTCGATGACGGCACGAGCAGCAGCGCCATGTTCGCGGGGTTGTTGCGGTAGCCCTCGTCCAGGCGCAGCCGCACCTTGTACTGCTCGTCGCCGTCCTTGAACTCCGACACCTCCGAGCCCCCGACGAGGGTGCGGAGGCTCGAGGCCAGGCCGTTGATGTTCACGCCGAGGTCCGCCGCGCGGGCCCGGTCCACGACGATCTTCAGTTCCGGCTGGGTGGGCTCGTAGCTGCGGTCCACGTCGACGACGCCCGGGATCGTGCGGATCTTGTCCATGAGCCGGCTCGAGTACTCCACGAGCTGGGCGATGTCGGGCCCCTGGACGATCATGAACAGGCGGTTCGCGCCGCCGCCGCCCCGCGCGCCCGCGCTGGACGCCCCCGAGATGTCGGTGCCGCCGGACACGCTGATGCGCGCGCCGGGGTAGCGCCGCAGGAGCGCGCGCGCGCGACGCATGAGGTCCTGCTGCGTCACATCGCGCTCGTTCAGGTCCGTCAGCCTGACGTAGAAGTTGGCGTTGTTCGAGCCCACGCTCGTCAGCACGCTGACGACGTCGCGCATCTGGCGCAGGTCGGCCTCGATGGGCCGGATGTACTCGTCCGTCCGCGTGTAGCTGGTGCCCTTCGGCAGCCGCACGTTGACCGAGAACTCGCTCTGGTCGTCGTCGGGCACGAGCTCCTTGCCCACGAAGGGGAACAGCGCGACGGCCGACAGCACGACCGCGCCGGCGATCCCCAGCATGGTCCGTCGGTGCTGCAGCGCCCACACGAGCATCCGTCCGTACTGGCGGTCCAGCCAGGCGTAGAAGCCGCGCTGCTTGGTCTCCCGCGGGGCGCCGCCCGCCGCCGCCGTGTCGGCGGGGCGGAGCCACCAGCCGCACAGCGCGGGGGTGAGCGTGAAGGCCACGAACATGGAGATGAGGATGGCCGACGCCGACGTGATGCCGAAGCTGAAGAAATAGCGCCCCACCTGGCCCGTCATGAACGCCACGGGCAGGAAAATCACCACGAGCGACAGCGTCGTGGCCATGACCGCAAGGCCGATTTCCTTGGTCGCGGCCTTCGCCGCCTCCCGCGGCGGGACCTTCTTCTCCTCGATGTACCGGAAGATGTTCTCCAGCACGACGATCGCATCGTCGATGACGATGCCCGTGGCGAGCGAGAGCGCCAGCATCGTCATGTTGTTCAGCGTGAAGCCGAAGGCCTTCATCACCGTGAACGTGCCGATGATGGACGTCGGGATCGCCAGGGCCGCGATGACCGTGAGCCGCCGGTTCCGGATGAAGAAGAACACCACCAGGCTCGCGAACAGCCCGCCGAGCATGAGGTGGTGCTGGATGTCCTGGAAGGACCGGCGGATGAAGCGCGACTGGTCCCGGATCGGCTCGACCCTGAAGTCGCCGGGCAGCGTCGGCGCGATCCGCTGCAGGCGCGCCAGCACGCCGTCCACGACCTCGACGGTGTTCGTGCCCGACTGCTTGCGGATCATCAGCGAGATGGCCGGCCGGCCGTCCAGCCGGATGGCGCCCCTCGGCTCCTCGACCGTGTCCAGGACGCGCCCGATGTCGCTGAACCGGATGACCGCGCCGTCCTTGTACGAGATGATGATGTTGCCGAAGTCCCTGACGTCGGTCAGGCGCCCCATCGTGCGCAGCGCGATCTCGGACGGGCCCGTCAGGTAGGTCCCGCCCGGGATCTCCACGTTCTGGTTGACGACCGCCGTCCGCACCTGGTCCACCGTCAGCCCGTACGCGTTGAGGCGGTCCCCGTTCATCAGCAGCTGGATCTCGCGGTGCCGGTCGCCCTGCATCGTCACTTCGCCGACGTCCTTGACGGTCTCGAGGACCTCCTTGATGCGCTTCGTCGCGATCTCGGTGATCTCCTTCTGGGTCCGGTCGGCCGAGACGACGAGCGTCAGGATGGGCTGCGAATCCGGGTCGATCTTGCTGATGTACGACGGCCGGGTGTCGGTGGGGAACTGGCCGACGATGGTGGCGACCTTGTCGCGCACGTCCTGCGTGGCGGACTCGATGTCGCGCTCCAGCACGAAGGTGATCGACACGCGCGAGAAGCCCTGGTCGGAGCCGGCCCGGAGCTCGTCCACGCCGTTGATGCTGTTGACCACCGATTCGATGCGCTTGGTGATCTGCGACTCGACCTCCTCGGCGCTCGCGCCCGGGAGCTGCGTCATGACCATGACCGTCGGGTAGTCGGTCTTGGGCATGAGATCGAGCCCGAGATGGCGGTAGGAAAACGCGCCCAGCACGATGAGCGCCACGCTCATCATGACGGCGAAGACCGGGCGATCGACGCTGACGTCCGCGAGTTTCACCGCTGGCCTCCACGCGCGCCGCCCCTGGCGCCCCGGCCGGCCCCCGGCGCGCCGCCCCCGTCCGGCGGCGGCGCGCTTCCCGGCGTCAGGACCCGCACCGGCGTCCCCGTCGCGAGATTGCTCAGCCCGCTGGCGGCGAGCGTCTCGTCGCCCTTCAGCCCGTTCACAATCTCGACGAGCTTCCCCTGCTTCACCCCGAGCGCGACTTCCTGCTGGCGGATGACGTTGTTCTCGATGACGAACACCGAGGACACGCCCGCCAGCGTGGCCACCGCGTCCTCGCTCACCGCCGGCACGTTCGCGTCCACGTTCGTCGTCAGCACGCCCTTCGCGAAGAACCCGGGCTTCAGGCGCCGGTCAGGGTTCTCGACGATCGCCTCGACCACGAAGGTGCGCGTCGCCTGGTCCACCGAGGGGCTCACGTGCGCGATCTCGCCGCGGAACGTCTCGCCCGGAAACGGCTCCACGCGGAACTCCACCGGGAGCCGCTGCGAGATCAAGCCAGCGTACCGCTCCTGCAGCGCGGTGCGGAGCTTGAGCGGATGAATCTGCACCACGACCGCCACCGGCGTGTTGGTCTGAATGAACTCCCCGGGCTGGACCAGCCGCTCCGACACGATGCCCGCCACGGGCGCGCGGATCGAGGTGTCCGCCAGCCGCTTCTTCGCCAGCTCGTACGACGCGCGGCGGTCCATCAGGCTGGCCTTCAGCGCACGCGCCTGATCGAAGACCTGCTGGTACGACGCCTCGGCGACCTTCAGCCGCGACTGCGCGGTCTCGAGGTCCGCCGGCGCCAGGAGGCCGCGGCTCATCAGCCGCGACGCGCGCTCGAAGTTGGCGCGGGCGTCGTCCCGGGTGGCGGCCGCCGAGCGCACCGAGGCAATCGCATCGTCGGCGGGCGGCACCGCCTGGCCCGGCGACATGCCCAGCTGCGCCTCCGTCTGCCGAAGGGCGCTCTCGGCCGACTCCATCGCGAACTGGCGCTCGCGAGGATCCAGCTGGACGAGGATGCTCCCGGGCCGAACCTCGGTGCCGATCTGGATCGGAACGCTCTGCACGAGGCCGGCTGCCTCGGAACTGACCCGGGCCTGATCGAGCGACAGCAGGGTGCCCGACAGCTCCACCTGTCGCTGCACGGACACGCGCTCGACCTTGGTCGCCGTCACGCTGACCGCCTCGCGCGGTCCCCCGCGGCCGCCCTGCGCCCCCCGGCCGGCGGACCCGCCGCCCGGCCCGTTCGAGGACCCCCTGCACGCGGCCGACGCCCCGGCGAGGCACAGAGACGCGCCAATCAAGAGGCCGACCGACGCTGGAACACGACGAAAAGCTACACGCAGCATGTGGATATGGTTCCCGAGCCGCAGCCTGGCCTTCCGGCCCCATTTTCCGATCCCGCCCCACCGCAGAGCCGCGACACCCTCCCGACGGGCGGTCAGACAGACACTCTTAAGGCTACTACGACATCAGCCCCGTTCCGCTTACAAACGGCGACAAAACCGTGACAATCCCCCGCATCCGCTACAATGTCCGCGCTCGCCGTCCCGCAGCGGGCGCCGCGCCCGCTCGGCGCGCGCGAGCGGACTCTCGCTTCGAGGGGAGGATCGCAAGAACCGCGAGGCCCGGCGGCAGGGGGTCCGGGCCGGGCTGGCGGCCGTCGCCGCGCCTGAGATCGCCGGGAGGGGAAATGACTATCGTCAATCTCGACGCCGTCGAGGGCCGCCGTTTCCCGGCCGGCCGGCGGACGAAGCACATCGTCGGGGGCCTGTCGCCGATCCAGTCGTGCCACTACGCCCTCGGTTTCGTGACGCTCGACGCGGACGGCGGTCAGATCCCGTGGCACAGCCAGGACCAGCAGGAGGTCTACTTCATCGTCGAGGGCACGGGCGAGATGTGCCTCGGCGCGGAGCGCGCGACCGTGGGCGCCGGCCAGGCCGTCGCGATTCCGTCCGGGGTCTTCCATCAGATCACGAACGTGGGCCCGACGCCGCTCCGCCTGCTCTACTGCTACGGTCCCGCGGGAGACGCGGCGCACTGGCGGCAGGAACTCGATGGGACGCTGCCGCGGGCGGGCGTGGAGGCCCCGCCACTGCCCGACGGCGCGCGCGCTCAACGCGCCTGAGCGGGGAGGCTGCCCATGAGCACCCGGCGCATCGGCATCGTCATGAACGGCGTCACCGGCCGCATGGGCGCTAACCAGCACCTCATGCGATCCATCGTCGCCATCGGCCGCGACGGCGGCGTCCGGTGCGCCGACGGAACGATCGTCGAGCCCGTGCCGCTCCTTGTGGGCCGGAACGCCTCCAAGCTGGAGGCCCTGGCGGCGCAGGCCGGCGGCGCGGCGTGGACGACCAGCCTGGACGCCGCCCTGTCCGATCGGTCGTGCGAGGTCTACTTCGACGCGCAGACGACCGACCGGCGGGCCGCTGCCGTCCGTCGTGCGATTGCCGCCGGCAAGCACGTCTACTGCGAGAAGCCGGCCGCGGCCACCATGGCCGAGGCGCTCGAACTGTACCACCTCGCCCGCCGCGCCGGCCTCAAACACGGGGTCGTGCAGGACAAGCTCTGGCTCCCCGGCATCCGCGCGCTGAAGCAGCTTGTCGACGAGGGGTTTTTCGGGCGGATCCTGTCCGTCAGGGGGGAGTTCGGCTACTGGGTCTTCGAGGGCGAGACGATCCGCTCGCAGCGGCCGTCATGGAACTACCGCGCGGAAGAGGGCGGCGGAATCGTCCGGGACATGTTCGCCCACTGGCGCTACGTGCTCGACGGCGTGTTCGGCCGGGTCAGCGCCGTGGCGTGCCTCGGCGCGACCCACGTGGAGCGGCGGTGGGACGAATCGGGCCGTCCCTACGACTGCACTGCCGACGACGCGGCGTACGCCATCTTCGAACTCGAGGGCGGGATCATCGCGCAGTTCAACTCGTCGTGGTGCGTGCGCGTGCGCCGCGACGACCTGCTGACCATCCAGGTGGACGGAACGAAGGGCTCCGCCGTGGCCGGGCTCCGGGGATGCTGGATCCAGCCGGCGTCGGCGACCCCGCGCCCCGTGTGGAACCCGGACGTCGAGACGCACGCCGACTACCGCGCCGACTGGCAAGCCGCGCCCGCCGCGCCGGAAGCCGGCAACGCGTTCAGGGCCGAGTGGGAGCTGTTCCTCCGGCACGTTGCGCGCGACGAGCCCTTTGCCTGGGATCTGCTCGCCGGCGCGAAAGGCGTGCAGCTGGCGGAACTCGCGCTCGAATCCTGGCGACTTCGGCGCTGGGTGACGATTCCGCCGCTCGGGGGGTGACGCGCCCGGGCCGGGCGCCGCACCCGCCTACTTGAAGATCTTCAGGAGTTTCAGGATCCAGATCAGGATGGAGGCGCCAATCACGGCGAGGATGAAGCTGACCAGGGCGCCGCCGCCCAGGTTCAGCCGGGTCGCGATCCAGCCGCCGATGAGCGCCCCGACGACGCCGACGACGACGTTGGCGACAAGGCCCATCTGGGCGTTCGTCTTCATGACGATGCTGGCGAGCCAGCCGACGATCCCGCCGACAACCAGCCAGAGAACGAGCTTCATGGCGCCCCCCTGCCCGCGCCGCCGGAGAGCGGCCTGCGGGCGACCGCGGCTAGGATGACCGATCCGCCCCGTCGATTCAAGCAACCGCCGAACGGGCGTATCATAGCGGCATGCCCACGACGGTCGACGCGCTCACCAGCCTCGGACTCGGGCTGGGCCTCGCCGCCGCGTGCGGGTTCCGGGTCTTCGTTCCGCTGCTCGTCCTCAGCGTCGGCGCGCACGCCGGCTACGTGCCGCTCGCGGACGGGTGGCAGTGGATGGGGTCGGCGCCGGCCATGATTGCGTTCGCGTGTGCGACGGTGTTCGAGGTGCTCGGCTACTGCATCCCCTGGGTGGATCACCTGCTGGACCTCGTCGCGACGCCGGCTGCCGTGGCGGCGGGGATGGTGACCAGCGCGTCGGTGCTGGCCGACCTGCCGCCGCTGGTGCGCTGGACGGCCGTAATCATCGGCGGCGGAGGCCTCGCCGCGATCGTTCAGGGCGCGACTGCGTCGGCGCGGGTGGGGTCGACGGCGGCGACCGGCGGTCTGGCCAATCCCGCGGTGGCGACGGCCGAGCTGGCCGGCTCGTCGGCTGCCAGCGCCGTCGCCGTGCTGTTCCCACTCTTCGCGCTGGCCGGCGTCGTCCTGGCGGTCGCGCTCGCCGCCCTGGCGATTCGGCGGTTCGGGGCCAGGCGCCGCCAGGCCGTCAGTCCGCCCGCGTGCGGTTCGTCCGCCTGACGCGACCGCGGCGCTTCTGCGCTCGCGTCCGGGCGCAGCCGCCGCAGATCCACCCGCCGGTGACTCAGCCCATGGCGTCGATGATCGCGTTCAGCGTCGGGCTGGGGCGCATCGCGGCGACGGCCTTCGCGGGGTCGAGCCGATAGTAGCCGCCCAGGTCCACCGCCCGCCCCTGCGCCGCGATCAATTCGGCATTGATGGCCGGTTCGGCCTCCTTCAGGCGCGCTGCCGCGGGCGCGAAGCGGGCCTGGAGCTCGGCGTCCTTCGATTGTGCCGCGAGCGCCTCCGCCCAGTACAGAGCCAGGTAGAAGTGACTGCCGCGGTTGTCGATCTGCCCGACCTTGCGGGCCGGCGACCTGTTGGCGTCCAGGAACTTGCCGATGGCCTGGTCCAGCGTCTCGGCGAGGAGGGCCGCCTTGGCGTTTCCGGCCGTCGCGGCGATGTGCTCGAGCGACGCGGCCAGCGCGGAGAACTCGCCGAGGGAATCCCAGCGCAGGTACCCTTCCTTCTGGAACTGCTGGACGTGCTTCGGCGCCGACCCGCCGGCGCCCGTTTCGAACAGGCCGCCCCCGGCGAGCAGCGGCACAATCGACAGCATCTTCGCGGAGGTGCCGATCTCCAGGATCGGGAAGAGATCCGTCAGGTAGTCGCGCAGCACGTTCCCGGTCACCGAAATCGTGTCCTTGCCCTTGCGGATGCGCTCGAGGGAAATCGTCATCGCGTCCACGGGCGCCAGGATGCGGATGTCGAGCCCCGAGGTGTCGAGGTCCTTCAAGTACGCCTCGACCTTCGCGATGACCTGCCGGTCGTGCGCGCGGTTGCGGTCGAGCCAGAAGACGGCCGGTGCGCCGGTGGCCCGAGCGCGCCGGACGGCCAGCTTGACCCAGTCGCGGACGGCGGCATCCTTCGTCTGGCAGGCCCGGAAGATGTCTCCCTCTTCGACCGCCTGGGACAGCAGCGTCTCGCCGGTTGCGGCGTCGACGACGCGGATCGTGCCGGCGCCCTGGGCGATGAAGGTCTTGTCGTGCGAGCCGTACTCTTCCGCTTTCTGGGCCATGAGGCCGACGTTCGGGACGGAGCCCATCGTGGCGGGGTCGAACGCGCCGTGCGCCCGGCAGTTCTCGATGATGGTCTTGTAGACCGTGGCGTAGCACCGGTCGGGGATCAGGGCCTTGGTCTCGTGCAGCGCGCCGTCGGGGCCCCACATTTTCCCGGACTCGCGGATGACGACCGGCATCGACGCGTCCACGATGATGTCGTTCGGCACGTGGAGGTTCGTGATGCCCCGTTCCGAGTCCACCATCGCGAGGCGCGGGCGGACGGCGTAGACGGCCTGGATGTCGGCCTCGATGGCGGCGCGCTCGGCCTCCGGGAGGGCGCGGATCTTCGCGTCGAGGTCGGCGATCCCGTTGTTCGGGTTGACGCCCAGCGCCTTGAACGCCGCCGCGTGCTTCTCGAAGACGTCCTTGAAGTAGACGCTGACGGCGTGGCCGAATATCACCGGGTCGGACACCTTCATCATCGTCGCCTTCAGGTGCAGCGACAGCAGCAGGCCGCGCGCCTTCGCGTCGGCCATCTGCTCCTCGTAGAACTGGCGCAGCGCCGCGACGCGCATGACGGCGGTGTCGAGGATTTCGCCCTCGAGCAAGGCGAGCGGCGAGCGGAGGGCGGTGACGGCCCCGCCGGGCGTGACGAACTCGAAGCGGACCTCGGCAGCCTTTGTCAGCGTGACCGACGTCTCGCTGCCGTAGAAGTCGCCGCCGGCCATGTGCGCGACGTGCGTCTGCGAATCCGGCGTCCACGGCCCGAGCGTGTGCGGATGCGACCGGGAGAACGCCTTGACCGCCTGGGGCGACCGCCGGTCCGAGTTCCCCTCGCGCAGGACCGGGTTCACGGCGCTGCCGAGCACCCTGGCGTAGCGGGCCTGGACCTCCCGGGCGCCAGGGTCGGCCGGGGCCTCGGGGTAATCGGGCACGGCGTACCCCTTCGCCTGCAGTTCCCTGATGGCTTCCTTGAGCTGCGGGATGGAGGCCGAAATATTCGGCAGCTTGATGATGTTGGCGTCGGGCTGCCGGGTGAGCTCGCCGAGCCACGCCAGGTCGTCCGGGCTGCGCCGGTCCTCGTCCAGGCGTTCGGGAAAGGCGGCGAGGATCCGCCCCGCGAGCGAGATGTCGCGAGTCTCGACGGCGACGCCGGTCTCCCTGGTGAAGGCCCTGACGATAGGCAGCAGCGAATAGGTGGCGAGCGCCGGCGCTTCGTCGGTCTGGGTCCAGATGATCGTCGACGACATCATCTTCATGCCTGATCCTCCCGGTCGAGGGCCCTCCCCCGGCGCGCCGGGTCACGCGCGCCTCGCCAGTATAGTGCCGTCCGGCGAGCCGCGCGTCCGCGGTCCGGCTGGCAGGCAGGCCGCGTCGTAGTGTACGATGCCCGGGACGGCCCCCGAGTGCTCAGGAGGACCCATGAGTTCAATTCGATCGACCGGCACCGAGCGCCGCGACTTCCTGAAGAAGGCCGGCCTTGGCGTCGCCGCCGCGGGGACTCTGCTCACCGAATCCCTGTCCGGGCAGAGCTCCGTCAACCGGCAGCTCTCGGAGTCGGAGAAGCTGTCGCGCCTCGCGATGACGTGCTGGCCGCAGCGCCACTTGTTCAAGACGTACGGCCGGATGGGCGCGCCGGACGCCGAGACCGCCGGGCTGCGGAAGAAGTACGGCGAGATCACGATGCACGACCTGCCCAAGTGGACGAAGGATTTCTTCCCGGGCATTTACCACCTGGATTTGTGGTCGGACGTCTTCGGCGACCCGGCCGACACGGCGCAGTACACCGAAACGACGGTGGACCGGAACGGCAAGCCGTTCACGGTCCGGCGCTGGGATCCGCCGGCTCCCGCCTCCAAGAAGTGGGTCGAGAAGCTGGCGTCCATCATCGCGAACGAGAAGTTCGTGTGCCAGCACATCTCCAACAACGCGCCGCAGTTCCTGGCGGATCCCGACGATGCGAAGCGCAAGGACGGCATCCGCGTCGCGAAGCTCTGGCTGGACGCCGCGTCGGTGCTCGGGGCCAAGACGATGCGCTGCAACACCGGCGTCACGGGCGTGCGGATCATGCCCGAGGCCGAGGCCCACTCGACCGGGTACCCGAAGAACGAGAAGATCGTGCTGTACCTGAAGCAGTGCATCGAGTCGTTCAAGGAGCTGGCTGACTACGGCGCGACGGTCGGTGTGAAGATCACCATCGAGAACCACTGGGGCCTCTGCGCCAACCCCATGAACATCCGGATCATCATGGACGAGGTGAACCACCCGTACTGCGAGTGCACGCCGGACTTCTGCAACTGGGAGAACGAGTACCACCTGTTCCACGGCCTCGACGCGGTGATGCCCTACACGCACACCCACGTGCACGCCAAGTACTGGGACCGCTGGAAGACGCCCGAGAAGGACTGGAACGACGTGCGGCGCAGCGTGCGCATCCTGAACGCGCACCGCTACACGGGGACGATCGGCCTCGAGTGGGAGAACGGGCCGATGGACGGCATCGAGGGGACGAAGTGGCTGATGAAGGAGGTCCTCGCGGCGCTGTAGGAGAGTGAAGAGGAACAGGGGCGAGGGGCTGGACGCTGGCCGGTCAGGATTCGGCCGCGAATCCCCGCGGCGGAAGCCGCGTCAGACCGGCGCCAAGCGCCCAGCCCCTGGCCTCCGGCCAATCAGCCTGCGGGCGCGACGACCGGCTTCTCGCCCGCGAAGATGCGATCGAGGCGCGCCACCACGTCCTTCAGGTAGGCCGCGTCCCCCCCGCTGATCTCGGTCGTGACCCAGCCCTGGTACTTGATGTCGGCGAGGGCCTTGCGGACGGCCGGCCAGTCGACGTCGCCGTTGCCCAGGTTCACCCAGGCGTACTGGCTCTTGCCGCGCTCCTGTTTGAAGTCCTTCACGTGGACTTTCACGACGCGCTGGCCGAGCGTGCGGATCCAGTCGTCCGGGAACCCGTAGAAGAGCATATTGCCCACGTCGAGGTACGCCTTCACCCAGGGCGACGCGAACTCATCCACGTACTTGGCCATCTCGAGCGGGCTGAGCAGGAACTTGTTCCAGACGTTCTCCATCCCGACGACGACCTTCAGCTCCTGCGCGAGGGGCAGGATGCGCTCCCTGATCACCTTCTGCGAGCGCGTCCAGGCGTCCTTGTAGGAGGTCTCGGCGTTCACCACCGCCGGCACCAGGAGCACCGTGTCAGCGCCCCACAGCCTGGCGTTGCGGAGGGACGTCTCCATGCCCGCCACGCTCTTCGACACCACCTCGGGGTCGGCGCTCGACAGGGGGTACCGCCAATGGTCGGCGTTCATCACGCCGTGGATCGTCAGGCCGGTCTTCTCGGCGGCCTCCTTGATCTCCGCCGCGACGGCCGGTTCGGCAATCGTGCCGATTTCGATGCCCTCGAACCCCACCTCGCGTGCCAGCTTGAACTTGTCGAGATAGGACAGTTCCCTCGGCAGCATGCTGACGTAGAGGGCCTTCTTCAACCCGCCGCCCGCCTGGGCCGCCGCCGCAGAGGCCGCAGCGGGCCGGAGCGCCGCCAGGACCGAGGCTGCCGCCGTCATCTCCAGGAACCCGCGCCGATCGATCGTTCTCATGGCCACCTCCCTCGAGCGGAGGGTACTCCGTTGGCGCGCGCGACTCAAGCCCCCGGCGCCCGCGTTCCCGGTATAATCTGACGGGAGCACCCCGCTTGCCCGGTCTTCGAGGGTTGCTTGACGCGTCGGACCAGCCTCCGCCGGAGACCGGGATCACCTGAAGGAGGGAGATCGATGAACGAACCCAGAGACACCAAGGTCACGCGCCGCGAATTCGTGGGCGTGGCCGCCGCCGCGACCGCGGGATTCACCATCCTGAAGCCTGCCACGGTTTTCGGCACGCAGGCGAACTCCGCCGTGAGCCTCGGCCTGATCGGCGCCGGAGGGCGCGGCACGGCCGTGACGCGCTCGTTCCTCCAGAACAGCGGCGCCGTGCTCACGGCGGTGGCCGACATCTTCCAGGACCAGCTGGATCGGGCCAAGGCGAACCTCGACTCCCTCAACACGAAGCTTGGCAAGCCGGCGATCGCGCGGACCTACAAGGGCGTCGGCGCCTGCAAGGAACTGCTGGCCGGCAAGGACATCGACGCGGTGTACATCGCCACGCCGCCGTTCTTCCACCCGGCGCAGCTCGAGGCGGCGCTCGCCGCCGGGAAGCACGTGTACCTGGAGAAGCCGGTCGGCGTGGACGTGCCCGGGGCCAAGAAGATCATGGCGCTCGGCGAACAGGCCAAGACCAAGAAGCTGAGCCTCGCCGTGGGGTTCCAGATCCGGTACGCGTCGCCCTACGTGCTGCTCGAGAAGCGCATCCGCGAGGGGCAGATCGGCACGATGGTGTCGGGCGAGACCCACTACTTCGCGTCCAACATCAACCGGCCGCCCTTCGACGACAAGTCGGCCGACGAGCGCCGCCTCCGCAACTGGATCTACGAAAAGACGCTGTCGGGCGACATCATCGTCGAACAGAACATCCACATCATCGACGTCACCAACTGGCTGCTGGGCGGACGCCCCGTCAAGGCGTTCTGCACGAACGGCCGCGCCGGGCGCACGGATCCGGGCGACTGCTCGAGCCACTACAGCGGCGTGTTCACGTATCCGAACGACGTGCACATCAGCTTCGCCTCGACCCAGTACGGCAAGGCCGCGTGGGGCGTCGGCATGCAGTACTACGGCACGCGGGGCATCGCCGAGGCGCGCTACGACGCGCCGGTGCGCATCTCGGGCGCCACGAACTGGGAGTTCCCCGGGCTCGGCAAGCCCGAGGCCGTCGATCAGCAGGCCGCGGTCACGGGGCAGTTCCGCGGCGCGCTCGACGACGCCGACGCGAACAAGCAGGCGGCGTTCATCGGCAGCATCGTCACCGGCAAGCTGCTCAACGAGGCCACGCAGGGCGCCGAGTCCACCCTCGCGGGCATCCTCGGCCGCATGTCGGCGCAGCTCGGCCGCGAGTTGACCTGGGACGAGATGCTGAAGTCGACCGAGGCGTACGACCCGAAGATCAACTTCGCGCAGTTCACCTAGGGCGCTGCGGGGGCCCGCGGCCGGAGTCGGCGGCGGGCCCCCGCCCCGTCAGGATCCCGCCAGCGGCTCGAGATCGATCCTCCGGAAGTAGATCTCCGCGCCCTCGGACTGGATCAGGATCTTCCCCTCCGTCAGGCTCGACCGGGTCGCCTCGTTCACGACCGTGCCGTTCACCGTCACGGTCACCCGGTCGCCCTGCGCCGTGATCTCCATGCGCGTCCACTGCCCGTACGGGCTCTCGACGTCCTCCCGGCCGCGAAACCCCAGCGCGTCCTTCCAGTCGGCGTCCCGGCCGTGCCAGTTGAGGCGGCCGCTCGCGAAATCGCGCGCCTCCCCCTTGGGGTCGTAGAACCACTCGCCGTCGCGGTCCTGCGACGCCCGTGCCGCCAGCGTCGGCCTCAGCCGGGTGCCGTCGGCCTCGAAACCGGCGACCAGGATGAAATCGCCGACGCCGCCCTCGATGATCTGGGCCTCGATGGATCGCATCCACGCGCCGTTGAAGTCCTTTCCGGTATTGCCGTCCGCCCCCTGCGCGTGGATGAGGACGCCGCTGTCGCGGGCCGCGTTCTTCCGCTGGCCCCAGGTCAGCAGCCCCCACCGGAACTCCACGACCAACCGGTAGTCCCGGTAGGACTCCCGGGACACCAAGCCGCCCCAGCGCTCCCCGCTGATGCGGACGGCGGGCGCCCCGTCCACCTGATCCACGACGCTGAACACCCGCAGCGGATCCTCCCGGTGCGTATCCACGAGCCACGGGTAGAACGCGTCGAGCGTCTTCCCGTCGAAGAGGCGAATCACGCCGCCCGGCGTGACGGCCGGCTGGGCGGCGGCGGCCGAGGGCACGGCGAGCGCGGCAAGGAACAGGACGGACGGCGCGATGCGCATCGGGACCTCCACCGATCAGGGTCAGATTCTCAGGAACAGCTTGCGGCGGTACATCCAGAACAGAATCAGCCAGTACGCCGCCAGGACGAACGCGCCCATCACGAACGGCTCGTACGCGGCGCCGAAGGCCGTGAAGAAGCCCGCGCCGAGATGGGTGCGCAGGGAGGACGCGATGAAGTCCTCGAAGAGGTGCGCGATCATGTAGGCCGCAATCGAGTTCATCCCGATGACGACCAGCGGGAACGCCGGCTTGCGCCAGCCGCGCAGGTCCACCACCGCGTAGAACGCGGCCAGGAGCAGGAAGCACCAGCCGCCGCTGAACAGCGTCCAGCTCGGTGTCCAGATGCGTTTGACCGACGGGCAAATCCCGACCGCGTCCAGCAGCCAGCCGGCGGCGATCCCGATGAGGCCCGCCGTCACGAGCCACGTCATCCGCTGCCGGGCCGTCCGGCCGCTGCGCATGACGCGCCCGGCGGCCAGTCCCAGGATCATGGTGCCGAGCGTCGGGATGAAGCTCAGCGTCGCGTAGCCGCCGCCGTTGAACCTGAACCAGCCGTCCGGCGGGAACAGATTGAGGAACCAGCGGTCGAAGGCCCACGCGAGATTCGTGTTCTTGTTCCAGTGCGCCGCGAACCCCTGGTAGTTGTACGCCCAGCCTGGCGTCGTGCCGGCAGCCGCCCAGTCGAAGCCGGAACCGGGCAGCGGGTACAGCGCGAACGCCGCCCAGTAGCCGACCAGGATGAGGGCGAACGCAATCCAGGCGGTCCGCATCTTGCGGAAGCCCAGCAGGAACAGCAGGGGATAGCCCAGGCCGATCTGCGTGAGCGTATCCTCGAAGGTGAACCGCGTGGCGTCCCGGCCGATGGATCGCAGGAAGATGCCCAGCGCCACGAGCACGAACGCGCGCCAGACGGCGTGCGCGGTCATGGCTTTCTTCGAGTGGCCCCGCGCGAGGCGGCTCGCCATCGAGTACGGCAGGGCCACGCCCACCATGAACGAGAACGCCGGCTGGATGAGATCGTGCAGCGAACAGCCCGCCCATGGCGCGTGGGTTTGGTGGAACGCGAGAACCCTCCAGAACGCGCTTGCGGGCACGGCGGCGGCCACCGCCGCCAGGCGGAGCACCTCGGCCATCATCAGGAACATCACGAAGCCGCGGAAGGCGTCGAGCGACACGAGACGCTCGACTGGAGTCGTCGTCGGGGCCGCAGCAGCGGCAGCGGGTTCACGCATGCCCGGGATGATACCGTGCCGCGCCGCGCCGCGCACGTTCTTTGGGAGCGCGAGGGCAGGCGAGAGGAAGAGCGGCTCGGGAACCGGCCTCCCGGCGGCCGGCGCAGGCTCGGCGCCGGCCGCCTAGCGCACCGGCACGGCCGACAGCGCGGCGAGGCCCTCCCGGACCAGGAGGTCCTCCAGGCCTGGCGCGAACGGGACGAGCGTCGTGAAACGGGGCGCGCACCAGCAGGCGTAGTCGGCCGGGTCGGCGAACGCCTCGCGGCTCGGCAGGTAGCCGACGCTGCCGTTGGCGTAGCCGGCAACCCACGCCCCTGGGGCGCCCTCCCGGATCCGGACGCCGATGCGGGTGAACGGCTCCCCGGGAAGCGCCAGGATCCGCAGGGGGCCGATCCCGACGGCCTGGATAGGCACGCCGTCGACGAACGGCCGCTCGGCCAGCCGGCCGCCGGAGGCGCGCGCAAGGCGCTCCCACTCCGCGGCGAACCGCGGCGCGCCGGGGAACAGGCCGAACCGCTCGACAAACGCCCGGGCCTCTTGCGCGATCCGCTCGCCGCTCCAGGCGACGAGCGGCAGCGCGATGCGCCGCTCGGCGGCCGCCACCCCGGCGGGGGCGCACGCGTCCGCGCGGGCGGCGATCCGGCGCGCGTGCAGCGCCAGCCGTTCCCCCGTCCGCCGCACAGCCTCGGACGCGCCAACCCCGTTCTCGCGGCATGCAGCCACGGGATCGATCTCGCCGCTGCACCCCTGGAGCACGAGTCCGCAGTCGCCGGCCTCTTCGAAGCAGGCCGCCACCGCGCCAGGCCAGTCGGCCGTGACATCGCCCGTCGGCCCTGCCGTCACCGGATGACAGGCGTAGCCGACCAGGTAGATCCTGCGATCCGGCCGTTCGAACCGCGCCACGCGCAGCCCTGGGTCCGCGGCGCCGGCCTCCGGACCGCGGCGGTTGCGGCCGATGCCGTCAACGACGCCCTCCCCTACCCGCATGGCGCACCTGCGAAGATCGGCGGCGGACCGATCAACGGCCTCGTCGATCCACGCGGGCAGCCGGTCCATGTAGGCGGCATCCATCTCGCCCAGGCCGATCGCGGGCTTCGTGGCCGGTCCGGAGTGGGTGTGGGTGCAGGCGAGCAGCACGTGGGCCGGGGGCAGGCCCCACCGATCGGCGATCCGGCGGCGGTGCCGGTCGGCCTCGTCCACCGCGAGCCCGATAAGGTCGCACGAGATCAGGAAGACCCGGGCATCTCCGAGGCGGACGCACACCGAGCGGACGTGCAGCTCGTCGAGCACCCGCTCGGCCCGACGCTCGAGGTAGAACCCGTAGCCGGCCAGTTCGGTGCCAATCGGCGGCGTGATGATCCGCTCGCCGTAGCCCGCCTCCAGCCCGGCGGCCGCAGGCCTGCCTCCTCCACTCACGGCGCGTGCCACCGTCTACCTGCCGGAGTCCGGCAGCACCTGGCCGAGACACCGCAGCCAGAAGTCGGCGTAGCGCTCCCAGAACACGAAGTTGCACGCCCAGTGCGGCGCCGGGTCCGACATGAACGCCAGGGATCGCCCGGCGCCGCAGCGGCGGACGGCCACCAGCGGGTCGCCGGTCTCGCGCACCTCGGCGAGCACCCGGCCGTCCTCGCTCGGCCGGACCTTGTTGTAGCCGAGGAGCGGCGGCATCGCCCCGAGGTCGAGGCCGGCGAACGCCGGCGCCCCCGCCGCAGTCGGCCTCGCCGTGAAGCCTTCGGTGCTCTCGACGAGGTCCTCCGTCTCCAGGCACCGCACCGGCAGCAGCTCAGCCAGGCGCGTGCGCCCCCATCCGCCCTTCCCCATCTCGCCGGTGAACGAATACCAGCCGCCGAGGAACATCACGCCCTTGCCGGCGCGCACGGCGTCGATGGTCAGCCGGATGCGATCCGGGAACGTCAGGATCGTCGAGCCGAACTTCTCGCGGTCGAAGAAGGAGGGGGCGAGCTGGAACAGCTTGGCATCCACGTCGCTGAACACGAAGACGTCGTGCCCCTCCAGCACGCGTTCGTACCCGCCCGGCGGCAGCTTGTAGAAATCCCACGCCGGCACGGACGTGACCTGGTGCTCGCCGGTGGACTGCAGCGCGTCGGTCAGCCACGTTCCGTAGTTGAAGATCTCGAGCCCCTTCGGCGAATGGTAGAACGGCGTCTCGGCGAAGCTGGGGCCGACAAGCACGGCCCAGTCCCCCGCGTAGTAGATGCGAGCCATCGGGTCGCCTCCTTCGCGCCGCTATCGGCGGCGCTCCTGCATGTGCGCCACGTGCGCGCGCAGGGTCGTTTTGGTGGACTCGAACCAGTCCGGGAATTCCCGCTCGAGGCCGTCGAGCGTACGCTCGGCCAGCGACAGCAGCGCGCCTGCGGCGCCACGGCCGCCGGGCCGCTCCAGCAGGCGGTCGAACCGCTCGAGGATGAGCACTTCGTTGGGCTCGGAACGGCCGTAGATCAACTCTCCGGGATACAGCTCGACGAGTGCCGCGAGGACATCCCGCTGGGCCGCGGTGCGGCCGAGGGCGAAGATGGCCTCCGCGATCGACGCCTGCGGGTCGTAGCCTGCCGGGTCAGCAGCGAAGTCGGCGCACGTGGCCAGCGGCAGGCGGTTCACGTCGTGCTGGGGCGCATGCGGGTTGCTGAGATAGGCGCCGGCCACCGCCGTCAGATCGGGATCCCGGCCGGTCACCGGCCCGAGGTGCAAGATGGGAAAGCGGTCGTTCGTGGGGTAGTTGTCCCAGATGAAGAGCCGGCGGCGCACCAACGAACGGAACGTCTCGCCGCACGCGCGGGTGATCGCCGGGGCCACCGACTGGTCTCCGGTCCAGAACACGTACACGTCGTCGAGCAGCGTCCGCCCCAGCGCTTCGAGGTACGGCCTGACCGAAGGCGCGTCCCCGCAGCCGTAGTAGGTGACCGGGCAGAACACGAGCTGGGCCGACGGCGAGGACCGCCTGAGCCGCTCGAGGAGGCGGTTCGCGACGCGGGCCTGCCCCTCGGCGAGCGCCGGCATGTCCAGGCCCCGCGTGGGGATGTCGTCGAAGCACAAGCTGAACCAATTGACCCCGGCCTGCTGCATCCACTCGTACTGGCGCCACAGCGCCTCGAAGTCCGCCTCGTCGTCCAGCTTCAGCGGCCGCTCGGAGTGGAGCTGGGGGTGGAAGGCGAAGCAGAACTCCACGCCGTTCAGCCGGCACTGGCGCGCGATTTCCGAGAAGGCGCGCTTCTTCTCGTCCGGGATCGGCTCCCACCATCGGTTGATCTTCCTGACGGCGTCGGTGTACATCGACGTGTAGCCGTTCATCAGGAAGTTCAAGCCGAACCGCGCGAGCCACGGGATCTCGGACAGGTACTGCTCGGGCGTCCATCCCCAGCCCTTGGTGCCCCGGACGGCGAAGCCGCCGGTCGGGGGCCGCGGCGCCGGGCCGGCCGGCGAGGCCAGCGACAGATCCACGGTGTAGGCCGTGGTCAGCTCGTGAACCGGCACGTGCGACACCGGGCCGACAACGGCCTCGGCGACGAGCAGCGCCTGCGGCACGCCGCGATTGCCGCCTGCGCTCGCGCACCGCACCTCGAGCCGGTTCGCGCGCGGACGGAGCGCGCCCGCCGGCAGTCGGAACCGCCGAAGTTCCCACCACTCGCGGGGGAAGGGCCGAGGCCCGACGGGGATCCGGCTCCCGTTCAGCACGATCTCGACGGCTGGCGGAGCGCCCTCTCCCTCGGCGCGGGCTTTCAGCCAGACGGCGTAGGGGCCGCCCGGCGTGGCGCCGAGGTCGAAGGTCGCGCGGACTGCGGCTCTTGTCGCGCGCGCGCCGGCGCCGAGCTGACGAGCCTCGGTCAGCCCCGCGAGTTCGCCCGGCGGCACCCGCACCGCCGCCCCGCCGGCGAACTCGGCGCTCGTCAGCCGCAGGACCGGAGCGGCGGCGGGCCCGGCCTCCGGCCTGGCCGCGAGACACAGCACGATCGACGCGGCAAGCCACAACGGCCGCCTCATGTCGCTCCTCCCTCCCGCCCGGGCCAGATGCGCCGCAGCAGCCAGGTGCCGGCCGCGAGGCCGCCAGCCAAACCCGCCCCGAACGGCAGCCACCTCGCCACGAAGGCGGCGTTCGTCGCCACGACCAGGCCGACGCACGCGACCACCCCGAGCAGGCAATCGACCACCAGCTTCGGCCACGACTCCGGCGGGGCGGAAGCCGCGCCCGCGCGCCGCGCGATGTGCGCCCATCGCCCGGGGGGTCTGCACCTGCGGTAGAACGCCACCAGCGTGTCGTCGGACTCAGCCGGTGTGAGCAGCGTGACGGTCAGAAGCACGGCGACGCTCGTCAGGAACAGGATGCCCGTCCCCTGCCACAACGGGCGGTGCTCGAAGCCCCACACGAACCACACCAGGATCGACGCCGGCAGCCCGAGGACGATCGCGGCCAGCTCGCCCCACACGTTGAAACGCCACCAGAAGAAGCGGAGCCACGACAGGGGCAGCAGGAAGACGACCATCGCCGAGTTGATGAAGAGAAACCAGCCCACCATGCCCTTGACGAACAGGATCGCCACGGTCCCCGCGAACGCGAAGAGCGCGAGCGTCGTCAGGCGGCTGACCACGATCTGACGGCGCCGTGGCGCATCGGGCCGCGCCGGCAGGTAGAAATCGTTCACGACGAGGCTGCTGCCCCAATTGATCAGCGAGCTCAGGGTGGACATGAAGGCGGCCGCCTCCGTCGCCACGAGCAGCCCCGCCAGGCCGACCGGCAGCGCCGTGACGCGAACCAGCGTGCCCCACGCGTGCGCCGGGTCCGCCAAGGTCGTCATGCCTGCGGGGGCCGGGCCGATGGCGCCGGCCAGATCGGCGGTCCAGAACAGCGACAGCGCGATCGTGCCCAGCCCGATGAGCGGGATGGTCCGCAGCGACAACGAGAGGAACGCGTTGAAGAGCTGCCCGCCCATCGCGTGGCGCTCGTTGACGGCGCCCATGAACCGCTGGGCGGTCATCCCTTCGCCCGCCGTCGGCGAACTGGCGTAGAAGAGCCCCTGCACGACGAGCATCAGCATGGTCAGCAGCGGGATCTGGTCGGTCGGCGGCAGCGGATCCAGGCCGCCGGGCCTGACCGACTCGATGCGGCCGAGAATCGCCGCCCATCCGCCGAATTGCGGCACCGCCACGGCGAAGAACACGAGGTTGCCGACGAGGAAGACGCCGAACTGCAGCACGTCGGTAAAGACCACCCCGGCGAGGCCGCCGAACATCGTGTAGGCCACCGTGACGCCGCCGAAGATCAGGAGGATCTGCCACTCGCTCAGGGGCACGAGCGGCGCCACCGTCTTCGCGAAGAACCCGGTGATGTAGCCGATGATCAGGACCGCGTAGGCGAACAGCAGCACGGCGTACACGCGGCGCGCGGCGGCGGCAGGTCTCCCCCCGTAACGCAGCGTGATCAGCTCGGCCGTCGTCACGACCTGCAGGCGGCGCCACAGCTTCGCCCAGACGATGGCGACGAGCGGCATCCAGACGACCCAGGCCGTCCACCAGAGCCAGTTGCCGGCGAGGCCGAACACCAGGACGAGCATGACGAAGCCGCCGACGCCCGACTGATAGGTGGCGGAGTTGGACAGGCCGATCGCCCACCACGGGAGGCTCCGGTTGCCGGTGAAAAAACCCGCCGCACCCTGGCGGGAGGCGGAGCGGGTGAACCAGACGCCGAGGGACAGCGAAGCCGCGCACAGGGCGGCGACGACGAGCCAGTCGATGCCGGTCATGCGGGAATCCCGACCGGGGGCGCGCTCCGGAGCGGCGAGGCCGCGGTCCCGGGCCGAAGAACCGCCGCTAGTATATGATGCCCCCCGCCAGGCAGCGAAGGCCTCGCGGGAAGGAGTGCCCATGGACCGCCGCGAGTTCATCACGAGGAGTTCCGCCGCGTCCCTGCTCGCCTGCTTCCCCGCCTCCCTGGCCGGGATCGAACGGACGTTCGAGGCCGGCAAGCTCGAGCGCCGCGCGCTCGGCCGGACGGGCGAGCGCCTCTCCCTCATCGGCTTCGGCGGCATCGTCGTCAAGGACGCGACCACGGCGGAGGCTGCCGCCCGCGTGGCGGAGGCGATCGACCACGGCGTCAACTACTTCGACGTGGCGCCGACCTACGGCAACGCGCAGGACATGCTCGGGCCCGCGCTGGAGCCGTACCGGAAGGGCGTGTTCCTCGCGTGCAAGACGACGGAGCGAGGCCGGGCGGGCTCGCAGCGCGAGCTGGACGAGTCGCTGCGCAAGCTCCGGACGGATCGCTTCGATCTCTACCAGCTGCACGCGGTCAACACGCGCGAGGACGTCGAGCGGGTCTTCATGGCCGACGGGGCGCTCGAGACGCTGGTGGCGGCCAGGAAGGCGGGGAAAGTCCGGTTCCTCGGCTTCTCGGCCCACACGGTCGAAGCGGCACTGGCGCTCATCGCGAGGTTCGACTTCGACACGATCCTCTTCCCCGTCAACTTCGCGACGTGGCACGCCGGGAGCTTCGGGCCGCAGGTGCTCGCCGCGGCGCAGGCGAAGCAGATGGGCATCCTCGCGCTCAAGGCCATGGCGAAAGGCCCCTGGCCCGCCGGCGCGAAGCGGGATCAGTACCCGAAGTGCTGGTACGAGCCGCTGTCGGACCCGGCCGACGCGACGATGGGCCTGCGCTTCACGCTGTCGCACCCGGTTACGGCCGCGGTGCCGCCGGGCGACGAGCGCCTGTTCAAGATGGCCCTCGGGCTCGGGCTGCGCTTCACGCCGCTCGCGGCACAGGACGCGGCCGCGATCAAGGAGCGGGGCCAGAAGACCACGCCGCTCTTCACGCACCCGAGCTGGACCTAGCACGGGGCCGGACGGGCCGCCCGCCCGGCCGTCAGCGGTCGATGCCGAACCAGTAGCTCAGCTTGACCAGGAACACGTTGTCGGGGCGCGCGGTGAACCAGCGCTTCGCGTCGGCCCCGAAGTCGAAGGTCCCGTCGGGCGCGCGGTCGCGGCGCTGCTGCGTCCACACGACGAAGAGCGAGGACCCGGGCCGGAACTCCCAGCGGAAGATGGCGTTTGCCTTGAGCGACCGCAGGTTGAAGTCGGGCTTGGCGATCGAAAAGGGGCTCGCGCCGCCGGCGCCGTCGGGATCGATCGTGTAGCGCGAGCCCGCGTCGACAATCGAGCCCGCGTCCTCCCCGTACCGCACGAAGTCGAACGTGCGCGGCGCGTACACCTCCTTGATGGCGCCGTAGTCCGCCGCCGACACGAGCGGCTGCAGGTACACCTGCAGCGAGGTCCGCGGCGACGCAACGAGGTTGACCCGCGTCGTGATCGACACCTGCGCCTGTCGCATCTCGCCGAACACGTAGCGCGCCCCGAACGTGCGCGTGGCCAGCGCATCGGGCACGGTGGCCAGATACTGGGCCGCCACGATGCTGTGCGTGATGGCCGGACCGGCCGTCACCGTCAGCGCGGGGGCCGGGCGCCAGACAAGCTGCAGCTCCGACGCGTGCGACTCGGCGTCGTACTCCCGGTCCGTGAAGGCGTAGGCGGCCGAGAAGGCCAGGCGCCGCCGGGTGTCGCTGGACGTGGACACCGTCACGCCGCGGTTGCCGGGCCGGATGACCGTCGGGCCTCCCCGGGTCAGCTTGTCGTCCCAGACCCGCTTCGCGTACGAGAGCAGCACGGACGACCGCCAGAAGTTCCGGAACTGGACGCTCGCTGAGGACTGCCAGCCGTCGCCCTGCGACTCGTTGCCGTAGTTCCACGTCCACCACTTCGCCAGCCAGACGTACCGCTCCCGGGACCATCGCGCCGGCGTGAGCTTGCGCCACTGCACCATCGCGTGCGCCCCGGCGCGATCCGTCTGGGTCGAGTAGCCGGCGTCATTGACCTCGAGCCCGGGGCTCATGCCCCAGATGCCGACGTTCACCGTCACGTTGCCGCTGTTGCGGTTGACATTGGCCTGGCCCGTCCATCCGGACATGCTCGTCGCCTCGGGATGGAGCCGCACGTGGGGCGCGTCGGGCCGCTGGTTGTAGCGCTGCTCCGCCTTCTGCAGGCGCATGATGGCCGACGTCGAGCCGTGCACCCAGGAGCCGGCGATCCCGCCGTGCACGACCCAGTTTCGCCCGTGGTCGAGGAACAGGTGCCCGTCCACGCCGAGCATCACCGCCCGATCCGTGAGGACCGAGGCCAGCGCGGGATCGCCCAGGTTGCGCACGACGGAGGTGCCGAGCACGCCCAGGCCCGCCCGCCTCCCCAGCTCGCGCTGCGCGCGGAAGACGGCGTAGTTCGTCAGCGGCTCGACCTCCGGCCGCGTGGTCGTCAGGCCGTCGGAGACGCGGGCGCGCTCGCGGCCGGTGACGGCCTCGAGGGCGCCGAGGGTCCACCCGCCGGCCGTGCGGCCGATGAGCTTGGCCGCGCCGAGGATGGTGGTGTTGGCGGGCGCGTCCACGTAGGGGCCGACGGCCGCGATCTGCGGCGCCCTGCCGATGCGCCGGCTGTAGAACAGCGTCGGCTCGGGGCGAAAGAACCCCACCTGCGCGCTGGCGCCGCTCTTGCCGAAGTTGCGGAACACGCTGGCGCCCTCGGTGAAGAACGGCCGCCGCTCCTCGAAGAACGTCTCGAACTGCGTCAGGTTGACGACGGCCGGGTCGACCTCGACCTGGCCGAAGTCCGGGTTGAACGCGGCGTCGAGCGTCAGGCTGCTCGAGACGCCGTACTTGAGGTCGAGGCCCCCGGAGGCAAACCCGCGCGAGCCGTCGTTGAACGGCGTGCCCGCGGACGATGGTGCGATGAACTCGGCGCGGCCCGTCACGTAGGGCATCAGCTGCAGGGTCGAGGGAGGGTCGATGCCGGCGATGCCTTCGAGGCGCGCCATGCGCGAGGCGAGCCCGGATTCGTTCTTGGGCACGAGCTGCAGCCAGTCGCTCTCGTTGCGCCGCTGCAGGATCCGCTGGACGTTGATGCCCCACGTGTAGCGCTCGGCGCGGGGAAAGCGCAGCTGGGACAGCGGGATGCGCAGTTCCACCGTCCAGCCGCCGGGGCCGACGGCGACGGCCGACTCCCAGACGGCGTCCCAGGAGGGGTCGAGGTAGGTGTCGTTGTAGATCAGGGCGTCGCGCTGCACGCCCGCGGCCGACACCGCGAACTGCGCGCCCGTCAGCTTGTCGTCGTGGGGATCCAGGTACAGGACGAAGCCGTCGGCCTCCACCGCTGCGTCACGCCGCGACAGCTGGCGCACGATGGCGCCCGGCTCGCGATCCCGCAGGTCGCCGGCCACGTACAGCGCGCGATCATCGAACGCGATGCGCACGCTCGTCTCCTCGGTGGCGGGAGCGCCTTCCTGCGGGTCCCGCTGCAGGAAGCCCGACACGGGCACCGCCCGGGCCCACACCGGGTCGTCGAGCCGCCCGTCGATGGTGGGGGGCGCGTCGGCCCGCACGGCGATCACCGTCCGGACGGGCGCCTCCCCTTGGGCGAGTGACGCCGCGGGGGCGAGCAGCAGAAACGCCAGCGCCGTCACGGACGGCGCCGCTTCGCGACGGCGCATGCCGCAGACTCCCTTCAGCTCAGATCGCCGCTCGAGCTGCGGCGAAAGGCCACCGTCTGGTCCACCGGGACCATCCGAAAAAGCCCGCCACGCCGGCGAGGAGCGTGCCGAGGCCGAACGCGATCACCTGCCAGCCCGACGTGGCGAACAGGAAGATCCAGCCGAACAAGGCCACGAGGTTCGGCAGCGGGTACAGCCACACGCGGAACGGCCGCACCATGTCCGGCGCGTTCCGCCGCAGCAGCGTCAGCGCGACGATCTGGCCGATGAACTGCACCAGGATCCGGGTCGTGATCAGCGCGTCAATCACCATGCCGAGCGACAGGGCGCTGGCCGCAATCGCGATGATCCCGATGAGCAGCAGCGACACGTGCGGGATGCGCTTGACCGGGTGTAGCCGCGCAAACACGCGGAAGAACGTCCCGTCGGCGGCCGCCGCGTAGGGGATCCGCGAATAGCCGAGCAGCAGCGCGAACACCGAGCCGAACGCGGTCCACAGCACGAGCGCGGTGAAGAGCGTGGCCACGCGCGACCCGTAGACCCGCTCCATGAAGCTCGAGACGAGGAAGTCGGACTCCGGGTGCGCGGCGGCCGGCACGAACTCGCGCCACGGCACCACGCCCAGGATCGCCAGGTTGATCCCGATGTAGATGACCGCCACCGCCACCACGCTGATCAGGATCGACCGGGGGATCACCCGCCCCGGGTCCTTCACCTCGTCGCCGATGTAGGCGACGTTGTAGTAGCCCAGGTAGTCGTAGACGCCGACGCGCGAGGCGGCCCCCAGCCCGACGAGGAATCCCACCGACAGCGACAGCCCGCCCGGCGGCACGTCGAAGGCTAGGGCCGGATCGAAGTGCAGGGCGCCGGTGACGATGACCGCGAGGGTCGTCAGGAGGGTGCCGACCCACAGACTGACGGTGAGCTTGCCGATCGATCCGATCTGCCGGTACAGGAGCGCGATGTTGAGGACGCCGACGCTCATGGCCACCACGACGGCGCCGCCCTGCGACAGGTCCGGCCACACGTAGCGGAGGTACCGCGAGAAGCCGATGTAGCCGGAGGCGATCTCGAGGGGGCCGCTCAGGACGAACTGCCAAATGAACAGGAACGCGACCAGCCGGCCCCATCGCTCGGCGCCGAAGCCGTCCCGGAGGTAGCGGTACGACCCGCCCGAGCCTGGCATCGCGGCGCCGAGTTCGCTCCACACCAGGCCGTCGGCGACGACAATGACGAGCGCCGCGAGCCAGCCGACGAGCGCCTGCGGCCCGCCGAGGGCCGTCATCAGCAGCGGGATCGTGATGAAGGGCCCGATGCCGATCATGTTCGACATGTTCAGCGCCGTGGCCTGGAGCAGGCCGAAGCGCCGCACGAGCGTGGGCGCCTGCGAGGACGCGGGCGCCCCGGCCGGGATGTCGCTCACGACGCGGCTACCTGGGCAGGAACGGGAACAGCCTCAGAATCTCGGCCTGGCTCGGCCGCCGGCCGTACTCGCAGATCTCGAACGCCTCCGCATGCTGCACCCTGGCGCCCGCCTCGGGCCCGTAGTACTTGACCAGCGCCTCGCGCGTCGCGGGACTAATGCGCCCCTCGCGCTGCTTCGCCAGCATCTGCCGACGCGCGGCGGGATCCTTCGGCACCTGATCCAGCCGGCCCGCGTGCCATGGCAGCCATTCGTAGACCTGCGAGACGTGCGCGTCGAGCATGTCGATCTTCTTCTGGAACGTGTCGTCGATCGACACCGCCACGTCCGGCGTGAAGGGGTTCGGCTTCTGGAAGCCGTCTTCGACGTACATGAACACCGGGTTCTCGCGCAGGGACGGCGTGTCGGGCGCCACGTTGGGAACGGTCACCATGAAGGCGGCATCCTGCAGCAGGATGCCCGTGTAGCGGTGGTCGGGATGATAGTCGTTCGGGCGGGGCCCGAGGACGAGGTCGGCCTTCCACTGGCGGATGAGACGGATGACCTGCTCGCGCACCCTGAGGTCCGGCATCAGCTCGCCGTCGTGGTTGTCGAGCACGATGTACTCGACACCGATGCGGCGGCCCGCCTCTTGCGCCTCGGCCCTTCGCCGCGCGCCCAGCGCGCCGCCGCCCTCCGACTGGTGGCCCGCGTCGCCGTTGGTCATCGACACGAACCGGACCCGGTGACCTGCGGCCACCCACTTGGCGGCCGTGCCGCCGGCCCGGATGTCGCAGTCGTCGGGGTGGGCGCCGAAGACGATGATGTTGAGCGGGGCCGCAGGCGCGGCCGCCGCCTGGCCGCCTTGCCCGGGAGCGGCCGCAAGGTAGGCGCCTGTCGAAGCAAGCGCGAGCACGAGACCGGCGATCCAAAGACGGCGATCAGCGCGCATGGGATGACCTCCTGTGAGCCGGGCGCGCGAGTCGGCGCGCGCCGGGAGGGGCGGTTTCTGGATTCTATCCGGGATTGGCGCGCCGCGGGCCTGGAATCGCCTCCGCCCGCTCCGGTCCGGGGCCTGCGCGGGCGGGGCGGCGCGCTTCGGGCGATCGCATGCGGCATCCGGCGGACTTTGGCGTAGACTGCCTCGGTGACCGGCGCCGCTCCGAGCTCCTCGCACTTCACGCCTCTCGATCTCGTCGTCGTCGCCGCCTACTTCGCGGGCACGATGGCCGCGGGCTTCGCGTTCTCGCGCAGGAGCCGCTCGGTCGAGGGCTTCACCGCGGCGGACCGCAGCCTGCCGGGCTGGCTGACCGGCCTCTCGATCCTCGGCACGTACATCAGCAGCATCACGTTCCTCGCGCTGCCCGCGAAGGCGTACGCGGCAAACTGGAACACGTTCGTGTTCAGCCTTTCGATCCCCCTGGCCGCGTGGATCGCGGTGACGTGGTTCCTGCCCTTCTACCGCCACGCGCGCCGCGTCTCGGCGTACGAGCACCTCGAGGAGCGTTTCGGCCCCTGGGCCCGCGTCTACACGAGCCTGTGCTACCTGCTGACGCAGCTCGCCCGGATGGGCACGGTCATGTACCTCATGGCGCTGCCGATGAGCGTCCTGCTCGGCTGGGACGTGCGCGCCATCATCCTGATCACCGGCGCGTCGGTCACGCTCTACGCCCTCGTCGGCGGCATCGTCGCCGTCATCTACACCGACGCCTTCCAGACGCTGGTGCTCATGGCCGGCGCGCTGGTCTGCGCGGCCGTGATGGTCGCCGGCCTGCCCGGCGGGGCCGGCGGGCTGCTCCGGCTCGCCGAGGCGCACGACAAGTTCAGCCTGGGCAGCTTCGGACCCGCGCTGACCGAGCCGACGTTCTGGGTCGTGCTGCTCTACGGGCTCGTGATCAACCTCCAGAACTTCGGGATCGACCAGAACTACGTCCAGCGGTACATCGCCTCGAAGTCCGACCGGGAGGCGCGCAAGAGCGTCTGGATCGGCGGCCTCACCTACGTGCCGCTCTCGGCGCTGTTCCTGTTCATCGGCACGGCCCTCTTCGCCTACTACACGGCCCGCCCCGACGAGCTGCCCCTCGCCTACCGCGGCGCTGCGAAGGCCGACTCCGTGTTCCCGTGGTTCATCGTGGCCGTCCTGCCGCCCGGGATCACCGGCCTGCTCATCGCGGCGATTTTCGCGGCGGCCATGAGCACCGTCTCCACCAGCCTGAACTCGTCGGCGACGATCATCCTGAACGACTACTACCGGCGCTTCGTCGCGCCGGACACGACGGAGGCGCGGTCGCTGCGGCTCCTCCGGGCCACGACGGTCGCGTGGGGCGCCGCCGGGACGCTCGCGGCGCTCGCCATGACGACGGTGCGCAGCGCGCTCGACGCGTGGTGGGCGCTCGCCGGCATCTTCGGCGGCGGGACGCTGGGGCTGTTCCTGCTGGGGTTCGTGTCGCGCCGCGCGGACAACCGCTCCGCCGGCGCCGGCGTCGCCGCCGGCGTCGCCCTGATCGTGTGGATGACCCTGTCGCCGCGCTCGACGGCCCTGCCGCCCGCATGGCGGAGCCCCTTCCACGAGTTCCTCATCATCGTCTTCGGCACCGCGTGCATCCTCGCCGTCGGGCTCGCGCTCGGCCGGCGCCGGGCGGCGCCGTCTTCCACGGAGAACCATCGATGAGCCTGCACCAGCATCCCTCCGCAGCAGCGCTGGCCCTGGCGGCCGCACTGGCAGGCGCGGCAATCGCCGCCGCCGGTCCGGACCGCCATCCCGCGCTGCGAGCCGTCGAGGTCCTGAACGATGGAGCGCCTTATCCGCAGTGCCACGCGTCCACCATCGCCGAAACCGCCCCGGGACGGCTCGTGGCGGCCTGGTTCGGGGGCACGGAGGAGAAGGCCCCGGACGTCGGCATCTGGGTGACGCGGTTCGAGTCGGGCGCCTGGACCGTGCCGGTCGAGGTCGCAACCGGCGTGCAGCCCGGCGGCCTGCGCCACCCGACGTGGAACCCCGTCCTGTTCGCTCCGCCGGGACGGCCGCTGTTGCTCTTCTACAAGGTAGGGCCGTCGCCCAGGGAGTGGTGGGGGATGGTGATGGCCTCGCGCGACGGCGGCAGGACCTGGGGACCGGCGCGCCGCCTGCCCGCTCCCCTGCTCGGCCCCATCAAGAACAAGCCCGTCATGCTGCCGGACGGATCGTGGCTGAGCCCGTCGAGCACTGAAAGCGCCGCCACCGGGTGGGACGTGCACTTCGAGCGATCGCGAGACCACGGCCGGACCTGGTCGTTCGTGGGGCCGCTCGCGCGCGGGCCATTCGGCCTGCAGGGGATCCAGCCGAGCGTGCTCTTCCACCGCGACGGGCGCCTCCAGGCGATTGCGCGGACGCGCAACGGCGTGCTGGCGTCAAGCTGGTCGCGCGACAACGGCGCGACCTGGAGCGCGCTCGAACCGACGGCGCTGCCGAACCCGAATTCCGGAACCGACGCCGTCACCCTCCGCGACGGGCGCCAGCTGCTCGTCTACAACCCCTCGACTCCGCCGCCAGGCGCCTCGTCGGGAGGCCCGAGGTACCCGCTGGTCGCCGCCGTTTCCGACAATGGCGTCTCCTGGACGAACGCCGTGGTCCTCGAGGACCAGCCGATGCCTGACGGCTACGCCTACCCGGCCGTCATCCAGTCGGCTGACAACCTCGTGCATGTCACCTACACCTGGAACCGCCGGCGCATCAAGCACGCGATCCTGGATCCGTCGGCGCTGGAGCAATAGTCGCCGGAGCACAGACAGAGGCGACAAGGGTCATCGCCGAAGCGGACGTCCGCGCGGCTCCAGACCGCCCGAACAGCGGAAGGCCGGCGAACCGGGCGGCCTCGAGGCCAGCGCTACCGGGCGCCGTTCTTGCCGCGTGGCCGGACCGCAACGGGCACGCCTCCGCCCGGACCGCGGCTCCAGGGTCCTTGTCGAACCCGGGCGGTGGCGGGCCCGACGCACGGCCCGTCTTCGCCGTCGCGGCCGCCGCGGGCAGCCATCGCAGCACGGACCGCCCGTGCGCCCGCACGGTGGCGACCGGGCGTTTCGCCTATCGCGGCCGCGACTCGAACTCGGCGGTCCACTCCCGGATCCGCTGCTGCGCCTCGATGAGGTCGCCGGTTGTCATCATCGCAGCGAGCTGATCGCGCGCCGAGGAGAAGTGCGTCCTGTCCTCGGCGTTCGAGGCCCGTGACGCCGCCAGGCTGACCCAGCGGTACGCCTCGACGATGCTGCGGGGCACGCCGAGGCCTTGGGCGTAGAGGTCGCCGAGATCGAACTGGGCCGAGGCGTTCCCCTGGTCGGCCGACCTGCGGTACCACGCGGCGGCCTCCGCGTAGTCGCGCTCGACGCCGCGGCCGTTCGCGTAGGCGTAGCCGAGGTTCGCCTGGGCGCGCGCCTCGCCCTGCTCAGCCGCCCGGCGGTACCACAAGGCGGCCTGCGCGAGGTCCTGCGGGACCCCGCGGCCCAGTTCGTAGCAGGCGCCCAGATTCAGCTGCGCCGTCGCGTCCTCCTGCTCGGCGGCGCGCCGGTACCACGCCACTGCCTCCGGCAGGTTCTGGAGGACGCCTCGCCCCTGCTCGAACATCACGCCGAGCATGAACTGCGCGGCTGGCTTGCCGCGCTCGGCGGCCTTGCGGAGCCACGCCACGGCCTGCGCCGCGTCCCGCTCGACGCCGCGCCCTTGCGAGAACGCCAAGCCGAGCCTGTACTGCGCCGTGGAATCGCCTTGTTCGGCCGCTTTCCTGAACCAGACGGCCGCCTCGGCGTCGCTCTGCGGCACGCCTTCTCCTGAAGCGTACAGGAGGCCCAGCTTGAGCTGAGCCGTGGGCTCTCGCTGATCGGCGGCCTTGCGATACCAGTGCGCCGCCTGGGCCGGATCGCGCGGCACGCCCTGCCCGAGGGCGTAGCACCAGCCGAGATTGAGCTGGGCCAGCGCATTGCCCTGCTCGGCTGACTTCCGGTACCAGGACGCCGCTTCCGCGTAGTCTCTGGGAACGCCCTGGCCGATGGCGTAGACGAGGCCGAGGTTCAGCTGGGCGGCGGCGTCACCCGCGTCGGCGCGCACGCGGAGGGCCCCGACCTTGTCGAGGGCCGAGACGGCCCCCGTCGCCGGCGCGGGCTGCGGCCTTGCCCGCACTTGCGCGTCGGCGGCGCGCGCGGGCGCGCCGACCCAGCCTGCGACGAGGATGCCCGTGACAAGCGCCGCCGCCTTCCGCATGGGACGCCTCCGACGCCGCCGGTCGGTTCGACTAGAGTTTACACCGGCGGTCGGCCTGCTGTCCGCGGCGCAGGAGCCGATACTCCCAGTAGCGCGGTGGCGCGGCGGGTGCAGAGGTGCTCACACGCCAACTGGCAGCACGCTTGGCCAGACACACCCGATAGGGGAACCGTACGCACGCCGGCCCGCCCCGCCACCCCCTTCGCCAGCGCCCCGTGCGGCGCAGGCGCCGCGACAGCCCCGCGCCCCTGAAGCCGCGCGCCGCGACTCCGGCGCGCGATCGGCCCTGCCGGGCGCACGGCTCGGTCCGCGGCCTACAGTCTCGCGAGGCTGACGTTCAGGGCCGCGACCTCGCCCCGCCGGATCTCGACCGAGGTCACAAACGGGTCGAAGCCTTCTTTGCGAATCTCCACGCGGTGCGTGCCTGCCGGGAGGTGCACCACGAGCCGCTCGGCCCCCTCGGGCGCGCGCCACTCTTCGCCGTCAATCGTCACCTGCGCGTCCGGGGGCTGGACTCGGATCGCGAGTTGGCCGAAGCGGCCGTCGGGCGGCAGGGGCTGATCCGGCGCGCGCACGTCCGGCGCCGGAGGCCCGGCGTCCGCCGGCGGATAGGATTCACGCGGCGGCCGCGAGTCGGGCCGCTCGCTCGACGGCGGCACCTCGCGAGGCTCCCCGTAGCGCAGACCGGGTCTGGCGGACGTCCCCGCCCACCTCGGTTCCGGCCGCGGCTCGTCCGGCGCGCCGGCCGGCAGCGGCTCGAGTACGCCCTTGATGCTGTAATTGCCCCCGGGGGACACGTACAGGCGCTCGACGATGCTCCGGTGTCCTTCGAGATAGACCGTGATCTCGCGGTTGCCCGGCTCGAGCGTCAGGCGCTGCCAGAACCCGTCGTAGTCGTCCACCAGGCCGGCGAAGGCGCCGTCCACGTAGACTCTCGCGGTCTTCGGCCGCACCTGCACGCGCAGCGAGGCCGTGTCGGTTCCCCAGTAGTAATAGTAGGGATACCCGTAGAAGGCGTTCCAGTAGCCGTAGGACCAGGGTGTGTAGAAATACGGGCCGTAGTACGCGCCGACGTGCGCCCGGATGGAGAAGTACGGCCGGACCGGGCGGATGACCGGCCTTGCGCGGCCGTGCTGCGCCTGAGCGGGAACCGCGGTCGCCAGGACCGCGGCGCAGGCGAGAGCCGTGATGCCCCGGACGTGCATTTTCCGCATGACTGACTCCTCCGCGTCGTTTTCGTATGGGTGTGTTGCAAGGAAGATGCCGGGCAACACCGGACGTTTTCGGGCCGGATTCCATTCGAAGCCGCCGCCCGGGCGGCTCCGGCGTCACCCCACGGGGACGGCGCCGTCCGCCCGGCGAGACTCGAACTGCTCGACGGGGTTCCCGCACGCGGCCAGGAAGCGTCCGAAGTCAGTCCCCGTCAGGACGATGGTGGCGGTGTTGACATTCGGATGGAAGCCGACGCGGACGGCCGACAGCAGCCGCGCGTCCAGCAGCACGCGGACGGACCTGGCGGCGTCGTTGATGAGCCCGAAGGGCGAGACGGCGCCCGGGGCCAGGCCAAGGTGCGCGGCCAGCCGTTCGGCCGACGCGAAGCTGAGCCGTGACTCTCCGACGCGGGCCGCGAGGGCGGCGAGATCGACGGGAGTCGAGTGGGCGGCCACCACGAGGAAGTGCCGGTTCCCTTTCTTGTTGCGCAGGAAGAGGTTCTTGCCGTGCACGGCGTCAATACCCGCCCAGTGCTCGAGCGCTTGCTCGACGGTGAACACCGGCGGGTGCTCGTGCCGCTCGTAGGAGATCCCGAGCCGATCGAGATGCGCGTAGACCGCCCGTTCGCCAGCCGTCATGCCGTCCACGATCCAAGCATAGCAGTCGGCCCGCCGCGCGCGCGGCGCCGTGCGCCCGGCGCTGTGATATCGTGGCAGCGGAGGGCCTATGAAACGGCGGGAGTTCATCAAGCGCGCGTCGATGGCGGCGCTGGCGACGGTGGGGGCGTCGGCCTCGCGTGCCGGCGCGGCGCAGAAGCGGATCGCGTTCGGCGGCATCCAGATCGAATGCAGCACCTACGGCAACAGCCTCTCGAGGATGCAGGACTTCACCATCCGGCGGGGCCAGGAGCTGGCGGACTTCCGGTTTCTCGGGGTGACCCGGACGTATCCGCACCCCTTCATGCCGATTCTCTTCGCCAGCGCGGTGCCGGGCGGGCGGGTCGAGCGCGCGACGTACGACGCCTTGAAGGCGGAGTTCGTCGACCGCCTGCGGAGCCTGCTCCCGCTCGACGGGGTGTACCTGCCGATGCACGGCGCGATGTACGTCGAGGGCATGACCGACGCGGAGGGCGACTGGATCTCGGCCGTCCGCGGCGTGGTCGGCGAGCGGTGCCTGATCTCGGCAAGCTACGACCTGCATGGCAACCTGAGCCAGCGCATCATCGACAACATCGACATGCTCTCGGCCTTCCGCACCGCGCCTCACATCGACCGCGAAGAGACCCACAAGCGCGCCTGCGACATGCTCGTCCACTGCCTCGATGCCGGGATCCGGCCGACGCTCGTGTGGGCGCCGATTCCGGTGCTCATGCCGGGCGAGCGCAGCAGCACGGAATACGAGCCCGCCAAGCGGCTCTGGGCCCAGCTGCCGGCCTTGAACGCGCGAGACGGCGTGCTCGACGTCTCCCTGCTCGTCGGCTACGTCTGGGCGGACGAGCGGCGGGCGACGGCCGCTTCGGTGCTCACCGGCACGAAGCCCGCGGTGCTGCACCAGACGGCTGCGGAGCTGGCCGCGCAGTACTGGGAGGCCCGCACCGAGTTCGCGTTCGGCGTGCCGACGGGCACGATGGGGGAAATGATCGAGAAGGCCCTCGCGCTGCCGACGCAGCCGGTTGTGATCTCCGACTCGGGCGATAACCCGACGGGCGGCGGAACGGGCGATCGCGCCGACGCTCTGGCCGAGCTGCTGCGGATGAAGGTCCGGAACGCCGTCTTCGCTGGCATCGCCGATCGGCCGGCGACGGAGGCGTGCTACGCGGCGGGCGTCGGGAAGACGATTGCGCTCACCGTGGGCGGCAGCCTCGACCCGCAGGCCAGCCGCCCCGTGCCCGTCACGGCTCGAGTGGCGTTCGTCGAGCGGACGGACGCTCCCGCGGAGCGGCGCGCCGTGGTCGAGGTGGACGGCGTGACGCTGGTGCTCACGGCGCGCCGCCGGCCCTTCCATGAGGTCCGGGACTTCACGGCGTTGGGCCTCGATCCGAAGGCCTTCAAGATCGTCGTCGTGAAGGCCGGCTACCTGGTCCCGGAAATCGCGGCCATCGCGAACCCGAACCTCATGGCGCTGACGGACGGCGCCGTCAACCAGGACATCGAGCACTTGACGAGCGTGCACCGGGTGCCCACCTACCCCTTCGTGCGCGACTTGGCGTACGTGCCGCGCACGTTCGTGTCCGCGCGATCGAAATCTTGACCGCCTCGGGTAGGGGCGGCGGCGCGGCATCGGGATGGCGCCGGGCAGACGGCGGCGGCGAGCGCACGGCCTAGGTCGGACCGTGCGCGCCGCCTGGCTCCTGGGGTGAACGCCGACGGGCCTCGTGTCGGGACCGCGAGCTGAAGGCCGCCGCGATTGCCGGCGCGTCGGCCGGCGGAAGGCCGGAGCCGAGCGCGTCTGGCCCCGCCGCGCCTTCGTCGAAAGGCGTCGTTTCGTTGTATGATGTCCCGGATCACCTGCCGGGACGCGCGCGTTCTCCCGGGTGCGTCGCTCACGAAGGGTTCGTCTCGCTCCCATTGGGGAAGGCCAATATGACATCAAGACTCGTTCCACGCACGTTCGCCGCGCTGGCGCTCGTGGTGGCGCTCGCGGGCGCCCTCGACCTGCTGGCCGCTTCGGCGGCCCAGGCGCAGGTCCAGGACAACTACAAGACCCTGACCCGGCTGGGCGGAAGCAACCGGTTCGATCAGCCGCTCAGGAGCACCGCGGCCGTGCAGAAGTGGGCGGCGAGGAAGCGGACGCAGTCGGGCCTCACCACCGTCATGGAGAAGGCCGGGCTGTCTTCCCTGACCTCGACGGTCTTGGACATCCTGACGAAAGCCTCGCCGGACCAGCTGAAGGAGTCGGACCTGCAGCCGGGCACGACCATGGTGTGGATGGCGTTCCGCCGCGGAGGAACCAGGCCCGACATCGTGCGGAACGTCAGGTGGGGCGGCAAGAAGCCCGCGCCCGGCTTTACCTTCGTCATCGATGACATGAACCAGACGTACACGTTCTTCCTGCCGAAGCAGTGCGCGAACTTGACGCTGGTGACGAGCGAGCCGAGCCGTGAGAAGGCGCGCCTCGATGCCGAGAAGGCCGCTGCCGAGCGCGCCGCCGCCGAAAAGGCCGCCGCCGAGAAGGCCGCCGCCGAGAAGGCGCGGCTGGAAGCCGAGCGGCGAGAGCGCGAACGCGCCGAGGCCGAGCGGCTCGCCCAGGAGAAGGCGGCCGCCGAGCGCGCCGCCGCCGAGCGCGCTGCCGCCGAAAAGGCCGCCGCCGAGCGCGCCGAGGCCGAGCGGATCGCCCGCGAGAAGGACGCGAAGGTCGACTGGTTCGCGTCCCCGCTCTTCGGCAAGGAGCGCCGCACGCGCCAGTTCGAGACGGCGGCTGGCTCGGCCTTGGCCACCGGAACCAGCAGCCTGTGCTCCCCGCTCCTGGCGGGCAAGGTCGGGCCGGAGTTCAAGGTCGGGCCGAACTTCAAGATCAACCCGGGAATCGGCGGCGCCATCAACTTCGAGAAGAGCGGCAACAGCTCGCTCTTCACCGAAGTCGAGTTCAACGGCTACACCGAGGGGCTCAAGCACTACATCGGCGCCAGCGTGGGCCTGTGGGACATCACGCACTCCGACTGGATGACCCCGACGCTAGGCCTCCAGGCCGGCACCGAGATCTGGAGCAACGCCAAAGAGGACCGGATCTACCTCGTCGGCGAGGGCAGGTTCTTCACCCGCGCCTTCGGCGCCGGGCTGTCGAACAACTACCAGTTCTGGGGCGGCCTGCGCTACGTCAGCCGCTAGCGCAGCCGGCTCTCGCGCGTGACGCTTTGCGGGCGGCACCTCGGTGCCGCCCGCGTCTTTTCTGACTGCGGGAGACTATCTCCCCTCCGCGACGTAGCGCTCGGCCAGCGCTTCCACGGTGAGCGGGGCGGAGCCCTCGGCCTTGTTGTTGACGAGGAGGTACGTCGGGCGCGAGGCGAGCGCAGCCGCCCGGACGAGGCCAAGCACGTCGCGGCGCATCTCGTCGTCCGGCTGGACGAGCCGGTCGAATGGCGCGAACACCTGCTTCTGGTTCTCGTACCACGTCCCCGGCCGCAGCAGGAGCCGAATGACGACGAACGGCTGGCATTCCGGCGGCACCGCCCGCGCCTGCCGGCCAGGGAGCGGCATCGCGGACCAGTAGTTGTACACGTGCCCGGCGCCGTGCCGGGCGAGGACCCGCTGATACGCCCCGGTGAGCGCCCGCTTGTCCCGAATCTCGACTGCGTACTGGAACTGGCGCGGCAGCGCGGCCAGGAAGGCGTCGAGGCGCTCGACGAACGCCGCAGGATCGGAGGCCTGCGGGCTGACGGGCGGCGGGAACTGAAGGATGAACGGCCCGGTGTGGCGGGCGAAGCAGCGCGCGAACGGCTCCAGCACGTCCGCGGTGAACCGAGGCGCGGACAGGTAGTCGGGATTCGGCTGGTGGTGGCCGAGGCCGGGAATCGTCGGGGACGTGACCGAAGCCGGCGCCTTGGCGCAGCAGGGGAACTCGTCGCCCAGCTGCTCCGCGTAGCGCCGCAGGTCGTCGTCGGGGACCGGCGCGTAGTAGCTGCGGTCGATGCCCACCGTGCGCAGCAGCGGGTGCCGCGCGTACTCGTACAGGCCGTCCCTCGCGAGCATCGACACGGCGCGCTTCCTCGCGTAGACGATGCCGGCCCAGCCCGGAAAGCTCCAGGAACTGGTTCCCATCCGCAGCCCCGGGGGCAGCACGGCAGCCAGGACCCGATAGCGCTCGTAGCGCTGCTCCAGGGCCGAACCCGGCGCGGGCCAGGCGGCCCGGCGTCTTGGCGCTGGAGCCGGCGTCTCCGCCTCGAAGAGCGACAACTGGTCCGGCATGGACGCGATTCTGGCAGACGGACGCCCGCGCCCGCAACCCGGCCGGGCGGGCGGAGCCGCCCGCGCGTCCGGCCGCCGGAGTTTCACCGGCGTCGGGCCGCATGGTAGGCTACGCGCGCGCCTTGCGCCATGCCGCGAGCCAGGGGGCGGACTGCACCTGGCCGGGATCCGGCGCCGTTTGGCGCAGGTCGGCATGGCCACGGGCGGCACGGCCGACTCCGCCCGCTTCCTCGCGCTGGTGGACATCGCCCGCAGCGGGCGCACGCCGCGGCGAAGGGCGGCGGAGGGAGAGCAGGGAGGCTTCGTCACGCCGGCGGCGGCTAGCCGTCTCGGAGGCGGCGGCCCTGCGGCCCGGAGCGGGCGGCTCGCGCGTGTTCCTGTCGCAAAGCCAGGCGCGGGCCGATTTCCCTGGGCCCGGGTGCGCTGGCCCACGGCGCGTGGAGGCAGGCGCGAAGCAGGCAAGCCATGGACACTGACGCACTCTCCCCCCTGTTGTCTGCCCTGCGCGACGCGGTGCTCGACGGCGACGCGCGCGGGGCGGCTTCGGCCACCGAGCGCGCCCTCGGGCAGGGCGTCGATCCGCAGCGGCTGGTGGATGGCGCGCTCATCCCGGCGATGGACGAGGCTGGGCGCCGCTTCGAGAACGGCGAGTTCTTCGTGCCGGAACTGCTGGTGTCGGCGCGCGCGCTGAAAGCGTCGCAGGCGATCGTGACGCCGCTGCTGGCGCAGCGCGGCGGCGTCGTCGCCCGCGGGCGCGTCGCCATCGGCACCGTCAAGGGCGACATGCACGACATCGGCAAGAACCTCGTCGTGGCGCTCCTGCAGGGCGGCGGCTTCGACGTCGTCGATCTCGGGACCGACGTGCCTCCGACGCGCTTCGTGTCCGCCGTCACGAACGACCGCGTCGACATCGTCGGTCTGTCGGCGCTGCTGACGACGACCATGCTCCAGATGAAGGCGACGCTGAAGGCCATGGAGACCGCGGGCGTCCGCGGGTCGGTGAAGGTGATCGTCGGCGGGGCGCCCGTGACCCAGCGCTTCGCCGACGAAATCGGGGCGGACGGCTACGCGGACAACGCCGCCGCGGCCCTCGCACTGGCCCGCCGCCTGATGGCGTCCGGCGCCTGAGGTCCCCCGCGTGGCGACTCGCACCGTCATGACGAGCCGGGAGCGCGTCCTCGCCGCGATGCGGCGCCAGGAGACCGACCGCCCGCCGTTCGACCTGTCCTTCGGCATCGCGACGGCGCAGCTTGCGTCGATCAGGGCCCGCACGGGGGCGGACGACCCCTGGGACTACTTCGGCGCCGACACGCGCATGATCTGGCCGGGCCCCACCCGGCTCGACACCGACTTCTCCAGGTATCTCGGGCGCCTGCCTCGAGGCTCGACAGTGGACGAATGGGGCCTGGGGCACGTGCCGACCGCGAGCACCGACGCCGACCACGCCCACCTCGAGGGGTTCCGCCACCCGCTGGAGGAGGCGGAGTCGCTCGCCGACATCGCGCAGTACCCGCTGCCCGACGTGGACGCCGCCTACCGCTACGAGAGCGTGCGCGCCGCAGTCGAGGCGGTTCACCGGCGGGGCCTCGCGGCCATGGCCATGCTGGAGTGCACGATTTTCGAGCGAGCGTGGTACCTGCGCGGCATGGAGCGCCTCCTGCTCGACTTCTCGGACGGAAGCGCCATGGCGACGGTGCTGCTCGACCGCATCACCGCTCTGCGCATCGGGCAGGCCAGGCACTACGCGGCCTCGGGCGCCGACGTCATTTGCTACGGCGACGACGTCGGCACGCAGCGAGGCCTCCTCATGAGCGCGGCCATGTGGCGCACGTGGCTGAAACCGCGCCTGGCCGCAACCATCGCCGCGGCGCGCGACGTCCGGCCGGACGTGCTCGTCTTCTACCACAGCGACGGCAACGTGGAGGCCCTCATCCCCGATCTCATCGACATCGGAGTCGACATCCTGAACCCCGTGCAGCCGGAATGCCTGGATGCCGCCGCGCTCAAGCGGCAGTACGGCAGCCGGCTTTCCTTCTGGGGCACCATCGGCACGCAGTCCACGCTCCCGTTCGGCAGCCCGGACGACGTGCGGCGGGAGGTCCGGACGCGCATCGAGACGGTCGGTGCCGGCGGCGGGCTGTTCCTCGCGCCGACCCACGTCATCGAGCCGGAGGTGCCCTTCGAGAACCTCGTGGCGTTTGTCGAGGCGGTGACCGGCGAACGCGGGTAAGATGAGGCCGCCCCGGATAGCCATGCCCGAACCGCTCCGCTCTCCCGCCCGGCCCCGGCGCCGCTGGCTCCGGCGCCTGCTTCTCACGGTGCTCGTCGCGATCGCGGCGTCTGCCGCCCTGCTGTACTGGCGCCTGCGTGCGCCGCTGCCGGACACTCGCGGCACCGTCAAGGTAGACGGCGTGTCGGCGCCGGTCGAGATCGTCCGCGACATTGACGATGTGGCGCACATCCGGGCAGACAGCCAGGCCGACGCGCTCTTCGGCCTTGGCTACGTGCACGCGCAGGAGCGGCTGTGGCAGATGGAGTTCCAGCGGCGGGTCGCGCAGGGCCGTCTGGCGGAGATCGCCGGCCCCGAAGCCCTGCCCGCCGACAGGCTGCTGCGGACGGTCGGGCTGGCGCGCGCGGCCCGCGACACCTGGCCCAGGCTCGACGGCCGCGTTCGCGCGCTGGTGGAGGCCTACGTGGCCGGCGTCAACGCCTTCCTTGAGCGCCATCGGGGCGGGGGGCTTCCCATCGAGTTCGCGATCTTCCGCGTGTCCCCGGACCCGTGGACGGGCGAGGACGTCGTGGCCTGGCAGAAGACCATGGGCTGGCTGCTGAGCGCGAACTGGCTCGAGGAGTCGTTCCGCGCGGCGCTGGCGACGCGCGTCGGCGATGAGGGCGCGAGCGTGTTGATGCCGGCCTACACCCCCGGAGGCCCCATCATCCTGCCGCCGGACGCCCCGCTGCCCTCGAGACCGCTGCCCGGAGCCGGCGCCTCCGCGCCGGGGCCGGCGGGCACGCTGACGACTAGGGCGCCGGGGTTTGCGAGCGCGAGCGCGCGAACCGTCGGCGCAGCGGCCGCAGCGGATCTGGCGGCCCTGGCGGCGATCGCGGGAAGGGTCGCCGCCGCCCCGCCCATCGGCGGCGGCAGCAATAACTGGGTCGTGTCCGGCTCGCGGTCGGTGACCGGCAAGCCCCTGCTGGCGAACGACCCGCACCTGGCGGGACAGGCGCCGGCCGTCTGGTATCTCGCGCACGTGACCGGCGGGGGCTACGACGCCATCGGCGCGACGATGCCCGGCATGCCGGGCATCGTGCTCGGCCACAACGGGCGCATCGCGTGGGGCGTGACGGCGCTGGTGGGCGACGTGCAGGACCTCTACATCGAGCGGATCACCGCCCGAGACCAGACCGAGTACCAGGGCGCGCTCGAGCGCATCCGCGTGGTCCGGGAGGTCATCCGTGTGCGCGGGCAGGCGGACGTGCCCATCCGCATCCGTATCACGCGTCACGGACCGGTGGTTTCCGACGCGCTCGAGCGCCCGCAGTCCACGATCGCGCTGCGCTGGACCGGGCTGGACGCCGAGGACCATACGCTCGAGAGCTTCATCCGGCTCGGCTCGGCCGGCGGCTGGTCCGAGTTCCGCTCGGCGCTCCGCGGCATGCACGTCCCGCTGCTGAACTTCGTCTACGCCGACGTCGACGGCAACATCGGCTACCTGGGGCCAGGCGCGATTCCAGTGCGGACGAGCGGGGACGGCGCACGGCCGGTTGCGGGCTGGACGGGCGAAGCGGAATGGCGAGGCTACCTCGACGAGAGCGAGTGGCCCGTGTCCTATAACCCGGCGCGCGGGTACCTGGCGTCGGCCAACAACAAGGTGGCGCCCGACTCGTTCCCGTTCCTGCTCGGCACGAGCTGGGACGCGCCGTACCGCGCGGCGCGGATCGTGGAGCTTCTCGAGGAGCGCCCGCGCCTTTCCGCCGAGGACTTCGCGCGCATGCAGGGCGACCTGCGGTCGGCGCAGGTCGCGGCGATCCTGCCGTTCCTGCTGACGGCCCGGCCGCTCGGCCCTCCCGGCCGCGACGCGATGGCGCTGCTGCGCGAGTGGAACGGCACCCTCGACGGCGCGAGCCCCGAGGCCGCGCTCTTCGAGGCCTGGTACGACGCGACCGTTCGCGCCTTGTTCGCGGACGAACTGGGCGACGACCTGGCTGCCGAGTACGTGCTGCGCCGCAGTTCCGCCGCCAAGGCCATCGACAGCCTCGTGCAGTCCGGCGATTCCGCATGGTGCGACGACGTGCGCACGCCGGAGCCGGAAACGTGCGGGACCCTGCTGGGGCGGACGCTGCAGCGGGCGTTGGCGGAGATGGGCGCCCGGCAGGGCACGTCGAACGTCACGAAGTGGCGGTGGGACCGCGTGAACGCCGCGCGCTTCCCCCACGCGCCCCTTGACGCCGTGCCGGTCCTCAGGCGGTACTTCAGCCGCACCGTCCCGCACGGCGGCGACGCGTTCACGCTGACGCCCGTCAGCCCCATCGGCGGCGACATCTTTGTGTCCTCGTACCGCCAGATCATCGACCTCGCCGGACCGGACGCCTCGCGCTTCATGATCCCCATGGGGCAGTCCGGGCACGTCTGGAGTGACCGGTATGCGAACCTGCTCGATCCATGGAGGCGGGTCGAGTACATCCCGATGCGCTTCACCCGCGCCGCGGTGGACGATGCGGCGAGGGCGACGCTGGTGCTCGAGCAGCGCTGAGCCCCTGCGGAGGGACCGGACGACGGCGCGAGGGGATCGCAGGGAGACGCGCATGAACGCACGCATCCGGCCAGCCGGCCTTCACACCACCGCGGTGCACGCGGGCGAGGCGCCAGACCCGGCCACCGGCGCCCTGGCCACGCCCATCCACCTGTCCACGGCGTTCCACCTGGGCACCGCCGAGCGCGGCGCGGCCGTTTTCTCGGGCCGGGAGGAAGCCTACGTGTACTCGCGGTGGGCCAATCCGACGGTGAGCGCCTTCGAGCGCAAGGCCGCCGCCCTCGAGGGCGCCGAGGCGGCAATCGCGAGCGCCAGCGGCATGGCGGCCATCGCGTCGGCCATCCTCACCAGCGTGCAGAGCGGCGACCACATCGTGTCGGCGACGGCGATCTACCCGAGCACCTACCACCTGATGGCCACGCAGCTGGCGTCGATGGGCGTCCGCACGACGTTCGTGGACGCCACGGACCCGGGCAACGTGGCGCGAGCGATCGGGCCATCCACGAAGCTCGTGTATCTGGAGACACCCGGCAACCCCACGCTCGCGCTCTGCGACCTCGAGGCAATCGGGAGGATCGCCCGTTCGGCCGGTCTCGCCACGATTTGCGACAACACCTTCGCGTCGCCGGTGAACCAGCGCCCCCTCGAACTGGGGATCGACACGGTCGTGCACAGCGCAACGAAGTACTTCTGCGGCCACGGCGATGCCGTGGGCGGGCTGGTCCTGGGGCGTGCGGCGTTCATCGATCGGTGCCTGAAGGAGCCGCTCCGGTACTACGGCGGCATCATGGCGCCGTTCAGCGCGTACCTCATGCTGCGGGGCGCGGCGACGATGCCGCTGAGGGTCATGCGCCAGAACTCGAGCGCCCTGCGCATCGCGGAGTGGCTGGAGCGCCACCGGGCCGTCGCGCGGGTGCTCTACCCCGGCCTGCCGTCGCATCCGCAGCACGCGCTGGCGAAGCGGCAGATGCCGGGCGGCTTCGGCGGCATCGTGTGCTTCGATCTGGCGGGCGGCGTGGAGGCCGGCGCCCGGCTCATGAACGCCGTGCGCGTGTGCTCGCTCGCGACGAGCCTCGGCGACGCGCGCACGCTCATCTCGCATCCGGCGTCCACGACGCACAGCGTCGTGCCGCCGGAGGCCCGCCTCGCGCAGGGCGTGACCGACGGCCTCGTGCGGCTCTCGGTGGGCATCGAAGACGTGGAGGACCTCGTCGCGGACCTCGATGCCGGCCTGCGCTGAGCGGCGGGCGGAGCGGGCGGCAGGATTCAGAAGAGCCAGATGCGGCCGCCCCGGCGGAGCGGCCGCCCGGTCTGGGGCGTGTGCCGCTCGACGCCCAGGACGCGCACCCGCTCGGGCTGCCGGCAGTACAGGCGGATGGCTTCGCCGACGGAACGGTCCCGGCAAAGGCCGGCGAGCGGCTCGCCGCAGAGAATCTCCTGCCACGCCTGGCGCCACATCTTCGGCCGGATGTGAATGGGATCGACGCCGTACCAGGCCGGGTCGAGCCGGCAGAACCGAATTCCCCGCTCCGCGGCCAGCGCCTCGAGGCCGGCATCGACCTCCCGCGCGGCGTCCACGGTCGCCTCGAAGTCCAGCCGGCGCCCTGGAAAGAAGAGGGAGCGGAAGACCAGGAACCGTGCCCGCGAGAGGCCGCTCGTGGCCGGAGGCGGCAAGCCCGTGATCGTGATGTCGCGCGTGTGCCTGGCGAGCCGGGAGACGCACTCGCCGGCCCACCCGAGGACGCGCGCCGGCGGCGAGCCGTAGAGGATGTCGTTGCCGACGTCGGTCACCAGGGCGCGCGCCGGCGCCGGCGGCAGGGCGTCCAGGCCTTGCCACAGCCCCGAATCGAGGATAGCCGGCAGCGTGCGGCAGACGACGGTGCTCGGCGCGCCGTACGATCGGCCGTGGCCGAGGGCTGCGAGGATCTCGACGCCCGGCCCCCACTGGGATCTCGCCGCGGCCACCACGGCGTGGAAACCGCGCACGAGGTTGCTCGCGCCGACGGCGATCACCCTCGAAACCGGCGCGCGTGCCACGGCGGCCAGTATAGCGCGAGGGTCGCCGCCGGGAGGCCGCCCTCCGGGCGCTCGCTGCATCGGCGCCTTCACAGCGAAAGCGCGACGGACTAAGATCTCCCGGCAGCATGAGCCACGACGCCATCGCCGTCGTCGACTTCGGCGGGCAGTACGCGCACCTCATCGCCACCAAGATCCGGCGGCTCCATGTGCTCGCCGAGATCCGCCAGCCCGAAGATCCCACCGACGCCTTCCGCCGCTACAAGGGCATCATCCTGTCCGGCAGCCCGAGCCTCGCGTCGTTCGGCGAGGATTCCGACTACAACAAGGCGATCTACGACCTCGACATCCCCATCTTCGGCTTCTGCTTCGGCCACCAGGAAATCGCCAAGCGCTACGGCGGGACGGTGGCCCACGGCGGGCGCGAATGGGGGCCGGCCGACCTGCGGATCGTCGGCGAGAGCGCCATCTTTCGCGGCCTGGGCCCGGTCGAGCGGGTCTGGATGAGCCACTTCGACTCGGTGACCAGCGTCGGCCCGGGATTTCGCGAACTCGGCATCACGACGCTCGGCGACTCGAGCGAGCCGCACCGCTTCGCGGCCATCGGCCACGAGGGCCTGCGCCGCTGGGGCGTGCAGTTCCACCCCGAAGTGGACGACACGGTCCGCGGCTCCGAGATAATCGCCAACTTCGTGTTCGGCGTGTGCGGCTGCACGCCCTCCTGGACCATGGAGCGCTTCGTCGAGGAGCGGGTCGAGCGCCTGCGTCGGCAGGTAGGATCGCGCTCGGTGTTCCTGCTCGCCTCGGGAGGGGTCGATTCGACCGTCGCCGCGCGGCTGATCGGAATGGCCGTCGGGCCCGGAAGGCTCCACCTGCTGCACGTCGACAACGGCCTGATGCGCAAGGGCGAGAGCCGCGCCGTGGCGGACATGCTCCGGGGGCTCGGCCTCGGCGACCGCCTGCACGTCGCGGACGCCAGCGACGCGTTCCTGGCGGCGCTCGCGGGCCTCGTCGAGCCGGAAGCGAAGCGCGCGGCAATTGGCAACGCGTTCGTCGAGGCCTTCGAGCGCGAGGCGCGCGCCCTCGGGATCGAGGCCCACCTGCTCGGCCAGGGGACGATCTATCCCGACACGATCGAGACCGGCGGCACCAGGCGGTCCGACACCATCAAGACCCATCACAACCGCGTGCCGGCCATCGAGGCGATGATGGCCCAGGGCCGGGTGGTGGAGCCCATTGCCGACCTGTACAAGGTGGAGGTGCGCGAGCTGGGCGAGCGGCTCGGCATCCCGCGCGAGCTCCTGTGGCGGCATCCGTTCCCCGGCCCCGGACTCGGCGTGCGCCTGCTCTGCTCGACGGGCCGGGAGGATCGCAGCGGGTTCGAGGAGATAGCTCCGCAGGTCGCGGCCGTGGCCGCGCGGTTCGGCGCGTCGGCGCTGCCGCTGCCCATCAGGTCCGTCGGCGTGAAAGCCGACCTCAGGTCGTACGAGCACCCGGTCCTCGTCACCGGCGGCCTGCCGTGGGAGCGCCGCCTCGAGCTGGCCGCCGCCCTGTTCCGGGACGTGCCGGGCGTGAACCGCTGCCTGTGGAACCTCGGGCCCCGGGCCCCGGAGCGCATCGTCCCGGTGGCGGCGACGGTCACGCGCGCGCGCCTGGACGTCCTGAGAGAAGCCGACCACCTGGTGATGGACGGGCTTCGCCGCCACGGCGTCCACGACCGGATCTGGCAGTGCCCGACGGTGTTGCTTCCGCTCGAGGTGGACGGCGCCGGGCGGGAGTTCGTGGTGCTGCGGCCGGTCCATTCGGAGCGGGCCATGACGGCGACTCCCGCCGAGCTGCCTGAGGCGCTCCTTCGAGAGCTCCGGGCACAGGTGCTCGCGCTGCCTGGCGTGAGCGGGCTCGGCCTCGACGTCACGACGAAGCCGCCGGGGACGATTGAGTGGGAGTAGGGGGATCTGTGCTCGGGGCTCGGGACCAGACGCCAGGGGCGCGGGGTGAGGGGAAAGGAGGATACGAGAGCCCTGCTGCCAATCGGCATTCGGATTAGCTGCGCGTAGACGGCGGGCCGTTCTGTAGAGGCAGGAACTCGGAGACACAGGAGAGAGCGGCGATGAGAAACTACTGCTGGGCGTTGATTGGACTCGCGGCGCTGGCGTTCGTCGTCGGCACCATCCTGGCGTTCACGAAGGGCGACTTCATCCTCGTGCCGCAAGGCTACTGGCGCGGGGCGGTGGGTTTCCTGCTGTTTGCAATCGCCCTGAGGCTGATGGACCGTCCGAAGGCATAGCGCGGGCCTCGTTGCGCGCGGGCATGCGCTGGCCTCGGGCCCTCTCCTTCGTCGTCGGCACGAACCTGCCGTGGCTGCGCTACGGCGGCGACTTCGGCGCCAACGCCTGGCGTCCCGACGGCGGCGTCGGGCGCCGCGACGCCGTGCCGGAGTTGAGGCGGACGCTCGCCCGGCTGGCCGACGACGGGTTCACGCACGTCCGCTGGTTCATGCTGTGCGACGGGCGCGCGGGCCTGCGGCCCGCGCCCGGCGGCGCTCCCGCGGGGCTGGACGAGTTCGTGTTCCGCGACGCCGACGCCGCCGTCGACGCTCTCGAGCGGGCCGGTCTCCGCGCCATCATTGTCCTGTTCGATTTCCACTGGTGCCTGCCGGCCGCCGTCGCGGGCGGCGTTCAGACCGGCGGCCGCCGTGAGTCGATCGCCGATCCGCACGCCCGCGCCCGCCTGCTCGAGGGGGTGGTGGCGCCGATCCTCGACCGGTACGGCCGGCACCCGGCCGTGGCGGCGTGGGACGTGATGAACGAGCCGGAGTGGGTCACGCGAGGCGGCGGCGGCCGAGCATCTGCGGGCCGCGTGCCGCGCGAGGCCATGCGCGCGTTTCTCGGCGGCGTCGTGGCGCTCGTGCACGAGCGCACCGCGCACGCGGCGACGATTGGCTCGGCGTCGACGCGCACGCTCCCGCTCGTCGAGGGCCTGGGACTCGACGTCTACCAGGCCCACTGGTACGACCGGCTCGATCGCCGCGCGCCCCTCGCACGCCCCGTCTCGGCGCTCGGGCTGGATCGTCCGCTTCTGCTCGGCGAGTTCCCGACGCGCGGGTCGTCGCGTCGGGCGGCCGAGATCCTCGCCGCGGCGCGCCTGGCCGGCTACGCCGGCGCGTTCGCGTGGTCGGCCCTGGCCGGTGACGGCGCGTCCGATCCGGCGGCGATGGCCTCGGCGCTCGCCTCGCTCCGCACCGCTGACGCGGGCCCGGCCGCGCGCGCCTGACGGCTGCACCGGGGGCGCGCATCGCCCGCGGCCGGCCCGGCGGGTGTAAGATCGGGCGGCCTGGTACTGCCTTCCTGGAGTCCCTCCATGCGCAAAGCCCCGCTCGTGCTCCTCGCGATCACCCTGGCGTCGGTCGCCTCGCCCGCCGCTGCGGGCACGCCCGGCCGCTTCATGCAGTACCCCGACATCTCGGGAAACGCGATTGTGTTCAGCTGGGACCGCGACCTCTGGAGCGTCCCGGCCTCCGGCGGCGTCGCGACGCGGCTGACGGGCCACCCGGGAGTGGAGAACGTCCCGAAGTTCTCGCCCGACGGCACGCAGATCGCGTTCGCGGGCCAGTACGAGGGCAACAACCTCTACGTGATGCCGGCCACAGGCGGCGCGCCGCGGCGGATTACCTTCGTGGGGGCCGGGCTCCAGACGGTCGGCTGGACGCCGGACGGGACGCGCGTCATCTTCCGTTCCGGACACGAGAACACGTTTCGGCCGATCGTGAAGCTCTACACGGTCGCCGCATCGGGCGGCCTCCCCGAGCAGATGCCCATGGAGCGCGGCATCCTCTGCTCGTTCTCGCCGGACGGGACCAGGCTCGCCTACAACCGCCGCGGCAACGAGGAGTACTACTGGAAGCGGTACAAGGGCGGCCAGTACACGGACATCTGGCTCTACGACTTCACGGCGAACACGTACGCGCCGCTGACCGACTACGTGGGCAAGAACGCCTACCCCATGTGGATCGGGAACCGGCTGTACTTCGTCTCCGATCGGAGCAGGAGCGGCATCGCGAACCTGTTCACGTACGACTTCACGACGAAGAAGGTGGACCAGGTCACCGATTTCGCGGACTTCGACGTCCAGATGCCGGAAACCGACGGCCGATCGATCGTGTTCGTGCAGGCGGGCTGGCTGCACGTGCTCGACGCGGCCACGAACAAGGTGCGGCGCGTCGAGGTCGAGATGCCGAGCGACCGCTGGGGCCTGGCCGACCGCACGATCAACCCGCGCGCGTTCATCCACGCGATGACCGTGTCGAACGACGGCCGGACCGCGGTCTTCGAGGCCCGGGGCGACATCTTCGCCGTGTCGGCCGACGACAGCCGCGTGCCGCGCAACCTGACGCGCACGCCAGGCACGAGGGAGCGCTTCCCGCAGATTTCGCCTGACGGCACGCGGGTGGCCTTCTACTCGGACCGGACGGGCGACTACCAGATCTACGTGACCGATGTCGGAGGGGACAAGCCGTGGGAGCCCCTGACGACGGATCTCGACCGCTGCGCGTACCACCTGGAATGGTCGCCGGACGGGTCGAAGATCCTTTTCGGGAACAAGGACTTCTCCATCTTCTACCTCGATCTCGCGACGAAGAAGCTCGTGAAGGTGGCGTCCTCGAACCAGATGAAGAACGACGAGTTCTTCTGGGAGGTGAGCGATTACTCCTGGTCCCCCGACGGGAAGTGGATCGCGTACTCGTTCGTGGAGTTCAACCGCAACAACAGGGTGTTCCTCTACAGCCTGGAGCAGGGCAAGAGCTTCCCTCTCACAAACGGGTTCTACGACAGCCTGAACCCCTCCTTCGACGCCGGAGGCGAGTACCTGTACTTTCTCTCGTACCGCGACTTCTCGGCGCGAATGGACATCTTCGAAGACAACCACGTGATCCCCAGCCCGGTCCAGGTGATGGCGGTGCAGCTGCGCGCGGGCCAGGCGCCGCCGTTCGGGAAGGGGGCGCCGCGCACGGCCGAGGCCAGGCCGTTCCGGATCGATCTCGCGGGCATCGACGAGCGCGTCTTCCCGCTGCCGGTGAGGTCCGGCAACTACTTCTTCCTGAAGGCGGGCAAGGGCGTGGTGACGTGGGCCTCCACGGATTCCTGGGGCGAGAGCGAGTACGAGACGGTCTTCTCGCCGTCGGGCGAGGACAAGTGGATGCTGAACGTCTTCGACATGGCGTCGCAGAAGCTCACCGTCTCCGAGACCACCATCAGCGACTGGCGCCTGTCGCTGAACCGCGAACAGGCCATCGTCAGGAAAGGCGCCGCGTACTTCGTGGGCCCGACCGGCGCGGTGGCGGCGTCGAAGGGGTTCGGGACGGCGCTGAACCTCGATCAGATGGCGTACCGCGTCCAGGCGGTGCCCGAGTGGACCCAGATCTTCAACGACGCCTGGCGCTGGTACCGCGACTTCTTCTACGACCCCAACATGCACGGCCGCGACTGGAAGCGGATCGGCGACAAGTTCCGCGCGATGATCCCGGAGCTGAACAACCGCTCCGACCTGAACTGGCTCCTGTCTCAGATGGTCGGCGAGCTGTGCGTGTCGCACACGTACGTGTCCGGCGGCGACTTCGGCCCGGCGCAGCTGCCGCCCACCCCGGTTTTCACGGGCCTGCTCGGCGCGGACATCAGGGCCGACGCCAGCGGGTACCCGAGGCTCGCCCGCATCCTGGGCCCGACGGCCTACAACCGCGACCTCGCCGCGCCCCTCGCGCGCCCGGACATCGACGTGAAGGACGGCGACTTTCTGATCGCCGTCGATGGCCACGACCTCAAGGGCGACACGCCGTGCCGCCACCTCCAGGTGACGCGCGGCCAGAAGGTGACGGTCACCGTCAACGGCCTCCCGTCGGCCGCGGGCGCGAAGACGTACGAGGTCGAGCCGATCCCGTCCGAGTCGGACCTCCGCTACCACCGCTGGGTCGCGGACAACATCGCCGCGGTCGAGAAGGCGTCGGCCGGCCAGCTCGGCTACATGCACATCACCGCGATGGGCTCCAGCAACACCGGGCAGTTCGACAAGTACTGGCGCGCCTTCCGCGACCGCAAGGGTCTCGTCATCGACGTGCGCGGCAACGGCGGCGGCTGGACCGAGTACTTCATCATCGACAAGCTCGAGCGGAAGATGACGGCTCATAACGTGCTCCGCGGCATGGCGCCCTTCCGCTACCCCGGTTCCATCACGACGGGCCCCATCGCCGTCCTGACCAACGAGTACAACGGGTCGGACGGCGAGGCCTTCCTGGAGCACTTCAAGGCGCGCAAGCTCGGAACGGTCATCGGCGTGCCCTCGTGGGGCGGCCTCGTGGGCATCCTCAACGGCCAGACGACCATCGACAACGGCACGATCCAGCAGTCGAACAACGCGTTCTACAACGACAAGGGGCAGTGGCTCGTCGAGAACCACGGCGCCGACCCGGACATCCTGCTCGAGAACGACCCCGCGTCGGCCTCGGCTGGCAAGGACCTCCAGCTCGAGAAGGCCATCGAGGTGCTGCTCGCCCAGATCAAGGAGAAGCCGTTCACCTGGCCGCCGGTGCCGAAGTACCCCATCAGGTAGGGGCCGGGTGCCAGTCAGACAGGGGGAACCGAGGCGCTCGGGGCTCGGCGCGAGGCGCAAGTCAGGCGGGGAGAAGGGGCAAGGGGTAGAGGACAGTCGGGGCTCGGGACTCGGAGTTCGGGGGCCTGGATTCGAGAAGTCGAGGCTGGGGGTTCTGCCTTCTGGATTCTGAATTCCGGATTCTGGATCCTGCCGTGTACTCCCTGCGGGAGCGGATATGCCGACACTGCTGTCACCGCTGTCGTTCGCGGGGCTGAGGCTGCGCAACCGTATCGCGATGCCTCCCATGTGGTCGGGGCAGGCCACGCCCGAGGGGTTCGTCAGCGCCGCGAACGTCGAGTACCATCGGGTCCGCGCCGCCGCGGGCACGGCCCTCGTCATCGTCGAGAACGCCTTCGTGCACCCGCAGGGCCGGCACAGCGCGACGCAACTCGGCGCGCACGCTGACGCCTGCGCGGACGGGCTGGCGCGCCTGGCCGCCGCCATCCGCGGCGAGGGCGCCGTCGCCTGCCTGCAGATCGCCCACGCCGGGTCCCGCGCGTCCTCCCGCGTGACCGGCCTCCCTGTCGTGTCGGCGTCGCCCGTGGCCACCGGCCGGGAGGCGCACGAGGAGACGCCCGCCGCGCTCGACACTGGCGGGATCGCGAACGTCGTGGAGGCGTTCGCGGCCGCCGCCGCCCGCGCCCGTCGCGCTGGCTTCGACGCCGTCGAGGTGCACGCCGCGCACGGCTACCTCCTGTCGCAGTTCCTGTCCCCCCTGACCAACCGCCGCGAAGACGACTACGGCGGCGACGCGGCGCGCCGGGCGCGGCTGACGGCCGACGTGGTCACCGCGATCACGCAGCGGGTCGGCCCGGGGTTCCCCGTCTTCGTACGCCTGGGCATGCACGACGAGCGGCCGGGCGGGCTCACGCTGGCTCCCGCCTGCTGGACCGCCGCGCGCCTCGTGGAGGCTGGCGCGTCGCTCATCGACGTGTCAGGAGGGCTGGCCGGGTCTGACGACCCGGGGAGGGGCCCCGGCTACTTCGTGCCCTACGCCGAGGCGCTCAAGGACGTGGTGAACGTCCCTGTCCTCGTGGCCGGAGGCATCACGGACCCGCGGACGGCCGACGTGATCGTCCGGTCGCGCCGTGCGGACATCGTGGGCGTCGGGCGGGCGATGCTCGCGGACCCGGCGTGGGCGGCGAGAGCCGTGGAGATGCTCCGCGAGGCCCCGGCTGGCTAGTACCCCGACTTCAGGAGCGCGATCAGGATCGACACCGTCACCGCGCTGGCCAGCGTCGTGACGACCACGACCGACGTCACGAAGCGCGGCTCGACGTCGAACTCGACCGCCAGGATGGTGGTGATGACGGCGCTCGGCATGGCGGCCTCGACGAGCACGGCCTGGCGGCTGACGCCCTCCAGGCCGAGGAGCCAGGCCAGCCCAAACCCGATGAGCGGGCTCCCCACGAGGCCGAGCAGGGCCGCAGTGGCCACGAGGGCCGGGCGCTCCGGCCACGCGCCCCGTTCGAACTGCATGCCCAGCACGAGCAGCATGGTCGGGATGGCGGCCGAGCTCAACAACGTGGCGGGCCGGAGCACAAACGCCGGGAGCGTCGCGCCGGTCCCGATCACGACGGCAGCCGCCAACAGGCCCCACAGTGCCGGCACCCGCAGGAGCCCCGCAGCGGCCTCGCGCGCGCTGCGCCGGCCGCTCGACGCGAGGAACGACCCGACGCTGTAGACGAGCATCGCGCCGGTGGCGAAGTACACGACCGCCCGCGACAGCGCTTCCTCGCCGAAGGCGAAGAGCACGACCGAGAGGCCGTAGTTCGCGGAGTTGGAGAACATGACGACGATAAGGAACGCGGCGAGCGCGGGACGCTCCAGCCGGAACGGGATGGCCGCGAGGCGCGCGACCGCCCCTGCCGACCCCACCAGCAGGATCGTGAACGCGACGATGCGCCCGAACTCCCCCGCCCCCACGCGGCTCGTGACAAGCTGCGTGAACACGAGACACGGCGCCAGCGCGTTGAAGGTGACCCGCGACACGGACTTCACGTCGACGCGAAGGCGCCGAGCCAGCACGAAGCCCACAGCCGCCACCAGGAAGATCGGCAGGATGTCGTCGGCCAGGATGGTCAGGAAGAGGCGCATCTCGATGCCCCATTCTACAGGGCCGACGGCGCAGACCGGCGGCACTCGCCGAGCGTGAAACGGGCTGCCCGCTGCGGGCGTAGGATCCTGGTAACGCCATGACACTCAGGACACGCTTGTCGCTCGCGTTTTTCTTCATCTCGGTCGTGCCGCTCGCGGTTGTCACGGCCTACTCGTATTACTCGTCCGCTGCGGCGCTCCGGCACGCCGTCGAAGCGCAGGCGGACCAGATGGCCTCCGAGATGGGCGATCGCCTGACATGGGTCATGGCGGATCTCGGGGAGCGCGTCGAGCGGCTCTGGCGGATGCGCGTGCAGGAGCCCGCGGCTCTCGGCGCGCCGAGGACGGCGGGCGCGCTCCCCTCGGTCGTGGCGAACTCGGAGACCCTTCAGCACCTCGCCGCCGCAATGCTCGCTGAAGCGGCGCCGCTCGTCCGGCGCCTCGAGTTCTCGTCGGCTGCCGACGCCGCGGCCGTCCCCGGTTCCGCGGGTGCCCCCCCGGCCCAGGCGCCAGCCCAAGCCGAATCCGGGGGCGGGAGAACGGGAGGCCGGGGCGGGAGGGCTCGTGGCGCGTGGCAGGCCCCTGGCGCGCCTTCGGCCGGTCGAGCGCCCGCGTCCGGCCCGCGAGGGCCGGCGGGCAGGCCCCAGCCGCCGCCCGGTGTACCGGTGGTCTCGCCCGGCATGCCGAAGGTCGTGATTGACATGCCGACGGCGCGTGCGGCCGCGGGCAGCGCCAACTCGGAGGCGCTTTTCGAGGCGCTTACTCCGGAGGCCGTCAATGCGTGGCGCCGGGCCATCCAGCGCCAGGCCGAGATGGATGCCGACCCGGCAGGCATCCCGCCCAGGCCCCCTGCCCCGCCTCCCTCCCCCCAACCGGGTCAGCCGAGCGCCTCTGGAGCACCCGACGGCCAGGCGGGTGCGCCGGCGTTCGGCCGAGCGCCCAGCGCGGGAGCGGCCGGACTGTCGGCGTCCGAGCTCCGCGCGCTGCGGGACCGGCGGCGCGCCGAGCGCGCGGAGCGCATGAAGGCCCTGGCGACCGGCGAAGCCCTGCAGTTCGAAGTCCGGCGGGCGGGCCAGCTCATCGGAACGATCAGCGCCACGGTGGACCGGAACCGCATCATCGAGACGGTGCTCTCCCTCGGCCGCCGGGAGCGGGGCGAGGTCCCGTTCGTCATGGATTCGAGCGGCGAGATCCACGCCCTCGATCCCGCGGGGCGGCGCGCCATTGAGGCGCTCAGGCTCGCGCCGGTGGCGCCGGGCCGGAGTGCCTCGACAACGCTGGCCGGAGACGTGCTGGTCGTCACCCGCCGCGACCCCTCGGGCATTGTCTTCGGCCTCGCGCGCCCCCTCCGCGACTCGCTCCGCGACATGCGCCGCGCCTCCCTCGGCAACCTCGCCGTCGGGCTGCTGTTCATCGGGGGGGCGTTCGCGATGATCCTGCCGCTGGCCAGCCGGCTCACGCGGCATCTGGCCGCGCTCAACGCCGGCGTGCAGCGGCTGGCGGCGGGCGACCGCCATGCCCGTGTCGCCGAGGACGCCCCGGATGAGGTCGGAGAGCTGGCGCGCTCGTTCAACCGGATGGCGGCTGAGCTGGAAGTCCACGATCGGATGCTCGCAAAGCAGGAGCGCCTCGCACGTGAGCTCGAGCTCGGCCGGCAAATCCAGACCGACATGCTGCCCCGCGGGCCGCTGAAAACCAGCTTCGCCGAGGTCGCCGGCGTGTCGATTCCCGCCCGCGAGGTGGGCGGGGACTTCTTCAATTACTTCGCCCTGGAAGACGGGCGCATCGCGCTGCTGGTCGGGGACGTGTCGGGCAAGGGCGTGGGCGCGGCGCTGCTGATGGCGAACATCCAGGCCACGCTGCGTGCGAGACTCCAGCTCGAGTCGGACCTGGCTCAGCTGGCGGACGCCGTGGACCACGACATCGCGGCCAATACGCCGCCCGAGGTCTATGCGACGCTCTTCGCCGGCGTGATGGACCCGGCCGGGCGCGAACTCCGGTACGTCAACGCCGGGCACAATCCGCAGTTCCTGCTCCGGGCGGGAGGCGGGCTCCAGCGCCTGGAATCGACCGGCCTGCCGATTGGCCTGCTCCCGGGGCGCGGCTACGTGGAACGCCGTGTCGGCGTCGAGCGCGGCGACCTGCTCTTCCTCTACACGGACGGCGCAATCGAGGCGCCGAACGAATCGGGCGAGTTCTTCGACGCCGACCGCCTGCAGCGGGAGCTGGTGGAGGCGTCCGCCCTCGACGTCGACGCGCTGCTCGTGCGGATCGAACGCGCGCTGCGAGCATTCCGCGGCCGCGCCGAGCCCGCCGACGACGCGACGATGATGGCGCTCCGCCTCAGCCCGGCGCGCTGAAGGGCATGGCGGCGCGCGCCGGTCACGCCCGGCGGGGCGGCGCCGCCAGGGTCACGAGCACGGCCGATCCCATCGCGGCGGCGAACGTCACGGCCATGGCGGTGACGCGAGAATCCAGCCCGGTGGCGATCCAGACGATGGTCGTGAGCAGGCCCACGAGGAGCGCCGTGACGACGCCGGCGGAGCGGAAGCGGTCCCAGTAGAACGACAGCAGAACTGCCGGCGCGAACGAGCAACCGATGCCGGCCCAGGCGTAGCTGACGATCGAGTAGATGAGCTTCTCGGTCGTCAGGGCGAGCACGAGGCTGAGCACGCCGATCGCCAGCGTCGTGCCGCGGGAGACGTTCAGCAGGGCGCGATCGGACACCCGCCCCCGGCGGATGATGCCCTTGTAGGCGTCCTGGCTGACCGCGGTTCCCGCCACGATGAGCATGCTTTCGGCGGTCGACACCATGGCCGCGACCGCGCCGGCGAGGAGGACGCCCGCCAGCCAGCCCGGGAAGAGCGCGGTCAACGCGAACGGCAGCACCAGCTCGGCGTCGCCGATGGCCTTCGGCCCGAACAGGGCGAGGGCGCAGAGGCCGATCATCACCGCTCCGGTGTAGGCCGCGACCGTCCAGGCCACGGCGATGTTCCGGCCGATCCGCACCTGACGGTCGTCCCGCATCCCCATGAAACGGGCGTTCAGCTGCGGCTGCCCCCCGAGGTAGCCGAAGAACCATGCGAAGTTGTTGAAGATGAGGATCCCGGCGGCGAAGCCGGCCGCCCCGCCCGTCAGCGAGCCCATGCCCGGGCCCGCCGCCTCGAGGGCCTGCCCGATCGACACCGGCCCCGCCAGCACCTTCGCGAGCATGACGATGGGCGTGACGATGAGCGTCAGGATCATCAGGACGGCCTGGAAGGCGTCCACCGCCACGACGCTGATGAACCCGCCGAAACTCGCGTACGTCATGATGACGGCCGCGCACAGCACCTGCCCCCAGATGGCTGGCAGGCCGAACGTCTCCTGGATGGTCTTCCCCGCTCCGGCGAACTGCGCGCCCACGTAGAAGATGAAGAAGAACGCGATGATCAGCGTCGAGAGCACCCGGATGGTGTTGGCTTTCTCGGGGAATTTCGCGGAGAAGTACTCGGGCATCGTCATGGCGCGGTAGCGCGCGGCCTCGCTCCTGAACTTGCGCGCCAGCACGAGCCACGCGGTCGTGATGCCGCTGAGGCAGCCGACGCCGATCCAGACGCCGGACAGGCCGTGTGCGTAGATGAACCCGGTGAAGCCCAGCAGGAGCCAGGCCGACTCTCCCGTTGCCCGCTCCGACAGCGCGAGCATCCATCCCGGCAGCCGCGAGCTGCCGAGCACGAAGTCGGCCTGCGACTTGGTCCGGCGCCCCTGCCAGAACCCCAGGGTCAGCGTGACGAGCAGGTACGCGATGAAGATCCAGAGCATCGGCCGGTCTCCTCCCGCCGCGGGCGCGGCAACGCTAGCACAGACTACAATAGGGCACGAGGTACCTGGACGTGACGAAACGCCTGATTGCCGCCGCCTGCATCCTGGCCCTGGCCCTTCCGGCTGCCGCCCTGGCGCAGCCGGGAGCCACGGCGCGCCTGACCATCCTCCATACGAACGACACGCACGGCCACCTGCTGCCGTTCAGCTATCCGACAATCGTGCCGGCCGGCTCGGAACTGGCCGGCCTCGCGGTCCGCCGGGACATTGGCGGCATCGCGCGGCGCGCGTCGCTCGCGCAGAAGATCCGGACGGAGCAGAAGGGCCGCGGCATTCCCGTCTGGCTGGTGGACGTCGGAGACTACTCCGACGGGACGCCCTTCTCGACGGAGTACCACGGCGAGGCGGACGTCGCGGCCATGAACGCGGCGGGCTACGACTTCGCGACGCTCGGCAACCACGAGTTCAACAACACCTTCGCGCAGCTCCAGAAGCTGCTGGCGCAGACCAAGCACCCGGTTCTGCTGGCCAACGCCGTCGAGCGGGCCACGCGCAAGCCGATCACCCAGGCGTGGCGCGTGGAGAAGCTGGGGGCGCTGCGCGTCGGGCTCTTCGGGCTGGTGTCAAAGGACACCGCGTCCTATCCGGCGGCGAAGGAAGCGGTCGAGATCCTCGATCCGCTGGCGACGGCGCCGGGGATCGTGGAGACGCTGCGGAAACAGGCGGACATCGTCATCCTGCTCTCGCACTGCGGCAATGACGCGGACGAGAGGATCGCGGCGGAAGTGCCCGGCATCGACGTCATCGTGGGCGGCCACTCGCACTCCCGCCTGCCCACGGGCGAGTTCGTCTGGCGCGGCGACGAGCTGAGCCAGGACGACGTGAACGGCACGATCATCGTCCAGGCGCACCAGTGGGGCGGGGAGCTCGGCCGTCTCGACCTGCTGTTCCGGAAAGACGCCAAGGGCGTGTGGCGCGTGAGCCGCTACCGGTCGCGCCTGCTCCCGATCACGCCGGACGTGCCCGCCGAGCCGATGGTGGCGGGCGTCGTCGAGAAGTTCTGGCAGCCGATCGCGCCGCGGTTCGCCGGCGTCGTCGCGGTCGCGGCCGAGGACTTCAGCAGCCGCGGCGACGACGACACGCCCTACCACCTGGTGGCGGACGCGGTGCGGGAGACCTTCCGGACGGAGATCGATCTGGAGAACACGGGGGGCGTGCGGTCGCCCCTCGTCAAGGGGAACGTCACGAAGGCTGACCTGGTGGCGCTGGATCCCTTCGACAACACCGTGATCCTCTTCAAGGCGACGGGCGCGGAGATCAAGAGCATCCTCACCCGCTACGTGCCCTATGCGTCCGGGCTCCGCTACCGGATCGTCGAAGGCCAGCTGGTCGAGGCGACCATCGGCGGCGCGCCCATCGACGATGCCCGGATCTACACCGGCTCGACGAACTCGTACTTCGCGGGGTTCGCGCTGCGCGGCATCACGCAGGAGAACACGACGCGCACGCGCCTGGAGGTCCTGACGTCCTACCTGCAGGAGAAGGGCACGGTGACGCCCGCCTACGACGGCCGGCGCGTCATCATCGGACGGCGGCCCCGGGAAGGGACGCAGCCGTAGCGGGCTGCACGGCCGGCGTCACGCAGGCGGCGACCGGCCCTCGTGCGCCGCGGATCGGATCGAGCTGGCGGCCGGGCTAGAGCAGCAGCAGCGCTGCGGCGAGGAGCCCCGTCACCAGGGCCGCCCCATCGATGCCGACGGCCGGCACGAGGAACAGCGTGACAAGTACCGCGCCGGCCGCGCCGCCGGCGACGTCGGCGGCGTACAGCGACGACGCTCCGCCCAGGCGTTCGCCGGGCCAGTGCGCCGCCGCGGCCGAAAAGCAGGCGCCGACGGCCGCCCCTGTTCCGGCGAGCATGAGGCTGGTCCACGCCAGTCCGGCCATGGCCGGCACGCGGGTGGAGAGCCCGGCGACGACGGCACTGGCGAGCAGCGCCGTTGCCGGAGCGCGCGGCGTCCAGGGCAACGCCTCGCCTGGTTTCCCCCCGCGCGGGCGCGGGACGGCCCAACTGCCCGCCGCGAGCCCGCCCATGAAGCACGTCAGGAGCCAGCCGACGGCCTGGTACACGGTGCCGTTGGCCACCTGGTACTGGAGCAGGAGAACCGTCTCGAGGACCATTCCCGCAAACCCCGCACCGGCGAGCAGCAGGACGAGCCGGCCCCGGGGGCGCCGGCGCGCCCATACCACACCGCCAAGCACGACGGCCACCGCGGCGGCCACGGCCCAGCGGATCGGGCGCCCGCCAGGCGGGGACGCCGCCGCGAGCGCGGGACAGAACCTCGCCAGCCACAGTGCGGCGGCGTACTGGTAGCAGGCCGGGGCCGCGTCCCGGTTCGGCGCAACCAGGTGCAGCGAGGCCAGGAGGCGCCGCACCTGGCTCCTGCGGTCATTGTCGTAGAGGTAGCGCACATACGGCGGCGTCATCTGCCGAGGCTGCACGCCCCGGTCTGCGAGGCGCCTGGAGAGGGTCCCCGGGTCCGAGGCGAGCGGGGCCGCGGAGGCGAAGAGGTACAGCGTGGCGCCCGGCAGGACGTCCACGTGCGGGAACTCGCGGCGCAGCGCGTTGACGATGCTGGCGGTGCGCCGGGCCAGAGGCCACGGCCAGACGTTCTCCGACGCAGCGAGCCTCAGGGCCAGGACGCCCCCCGGCGCGAGGCTTCCGGCGCACGTGCGGAAGAACTCCCGCGTGTAGAACCGGCTGGCGGCTCCGGATGCGGGCTCGCCCGCCGCAATGAGGATGAGATCGTAGGCGCCGCCGCGCGCGAGGTGGACGCGCGGCTCTGCAAAGATGACGCGGTGGGCCGCGGCGACCGGCCCGCTGCGCCCGAGCGGTCCCGGAACGTGCGCGCGGACGAGGCGATACGCGCGCGCATCGGTCTCGACGTCGTCGACGGCGAGCCGCTGGTCCGCGGCGAGCGCCGCGGCCACACCCTCGGCGCCGCCTCCCACGACGAGCGCCCGCCGCGGGCTGGCGTGCTGCGCGGCCGCGATGTCCGCGAACGCCTCGGCGCTGGTGCCTTCGCTCTCGAATGCCAGCGCGCCGTTCTCGAAGACGGCCACCTGGCCGTGGGCGCTCGTGACCACGACTCGCGCGTACGGCGTGTCTGCCGCGTCCACGAGCGCCGGATGCGTCCACCTGGCGAGGCGGGCGTCCCAGGGGCCGGCGCGCGGAAGCGCAACAGCCCCAGCCGCCGCGATCGCGGCCAGCGCGGCGGCGGCGGCGGGGCGCCGCATCACGGCGATCGCGGCGGCGGCGAACGCGAGAGCCGCAGCGACCATCGCCACGGCGAACGTCGGAACGCCGAGCCACATCGCTGCCGTCACGAGCGCCCCGCCCGCCGCGGCGCCGGCGCTCTCGATCGCGTAGGCACGGCCCACGCTGCGGCTCCGGCGGCCTCCGGCCGCCGCGAGCGGCGGAAACAGCGCGCCGCAGGCGGCAGCCGCAGGAAGCGTGGCCGCCCCGATCAGCAGGACCTGCGCGGGAAACGGCAGGTAGGCTCCAGGCATGGCGCCGAGGATCCGGTCGGCCGCGCGGACGAGGACGAGCCCTGCCGGCACGAACACGCCCAGGGCCAGGAAGCCGGCGGCGAGAACCCGAGGCCGCGCCGCGGCGCGCGCCGCGGCCCACGAGCCTGCCGCGGTGCCGACGAGCCACGTCCCGAGCGCAAGCACGTAGAGGAGTTCGACCCCGAACAGCGCCGACACGAGCTCCCGCAGGATCACGACCTGCGCCAGCATCGACAGCACGCCGGCGAGGACGAGCAGGGTCACTTGAACGCGGACTCAGAGAACACGTCCGCCTGGAACGTCAGGAGCGACGCGTTCTTCCCCCGCCACGCGCGCGGCCGAAGCCCCGCCTTCTCCGCGAGGCGATCGAGCAGTTCCTCGCGCCCCCATCCCTGCTCGGTCGCCACCTGCGGAAGGAACACGGCCGACCGGTCCCCGACCCGCAGGATGACGCCGTCGCGCCCCGGGACGACGTCGCCGGGGCTGGCGACGGGGACGGGCGGCGTCAGCACCGACACCTCGAACTCGAGATCCTTCAGCTCGCTGCGGTGGACCGGCTGGAACCGCGTGTCCTTCAACGCCGATTCGAGGCCGAGCCTGGCGACGAGCCCGATCAGCGGGCCTTCGGGCTGAATGCGGCCGATGCACCCGCGCAGTTCGCCGCGCTTCCGGATCGTGACGAACGCGCCGGCCTCGCGCAGCAGCTTCGGCGAGCCGCCCCTGGGCAGCGGCAGCGTGTCGGTCTCGAGCAGCCTCGTGAGCGATTCGCGCGCGAGACGGAGGAGCACGCGCTTGTCGGCCGCGTCGAGGCTGCCGCGCGGGTCGGCCGGCGGACGCGCCAGGGCGGTGATGTCCGCACCCGGCTCGCCCCGGCCGAACACCACCGCGCCGTACCCGACGACGCGGTCGGGGTCGCCGACGATCGTGTCGCCGGAGCTGGCGTAGCTGATCACCGTGCCGCGCAGGGCGCCGAGCGCGCGCGCCGCTTCCATCGCCACCCTGATCGGCCCCTCGCCGCAGGCGCAGGTCGAGACGCCGGGCATCTGCAGCGTCACGGCGCGCGCGGGCGAGCTGTCGAAGCCATCCGTCCTCAGGTTGGCGAGGGCCTCCAGCGTCTGGCGGTCGACGCCGGCGGCGATGCCTTTCGCCGGATAGTGCGACAGGTCCGAGCTGGCCACGATGAGCAGCCTGCGGGCTCCGGCGAGCGACGCCAGCGCCTTCCCGAACCGGCGGCACGAGTCTGGGTCGGGCGCGCCGACCACGACCGGGACGATCGACGCCTTCGGGAAGAGGTGCTGCACGAACGGCACCTGCACCTCCACCGAGTGCTCGCCGCGATGGAGGCTGGAGTCGAAGACGCCGCCGCCCTCCTTCACGAGGGCCGCGGCGAGGTCCCGGTCGACGGGCGCGGTGCCGAGGGGCGTCCGGTACCCGGCTCCGTCATACACCGAGACGCGGCGGAACGAGGCGTTCGTGTGGTTCGTTCCCAGGATGACGACCGTTTCGATCTGGAGGCCGGCAGCCTGGCGGTATGCGTCGGCCGCGATCTGGCCCGAATACACGTAGCCGGCATGCGGCACGACGAGCGCGACAGGCTCGGCGACTCTCGGCGGCAGCGCGTCCGCGAAGAAGCCCTCGAGCGCCGCCCGCAGGGTCCTGGCGTCCGCGGGGTAGAACCCCCCGGCAACGGCAGGGGCTCGAATCGCCTGCCCACTGCCGGCCGGATGGGCAGCCGCGCCCGACGCAGCAACGAGCGCCAGCAGCACGAGAACGGCGGCGGCACCGTGTGTTCGCATCCCTTCGCCCCTGCCAGGCGCGCGCGGCGCCCGGCGTTACGCCCAGACCCCCGCCACCGCAGAGCCGCACGCAGCGCAGCGGCCGTTCAGCAGCTTCGTCTCGAGCACGAAGAAGTCCTCCCGCGCGATGACGCGGGCGCCGCACGTGGGGCAGTAGGTGTGGTTGCCCGGATGGCCGGGCACGTTGCCCACGTACGCGTAGCGGATGCCCCGGTCCATGGCCAGCGACCGCGCGCGCGCGAGCGTGGCCACCGGCGTGGGGGCCAGATTCCGCAACTGGTAGTTGGGGAAGAACCGCGTGAAGTGCACGGGCACGTCAGGGCCCAGCTCTCCCATCACCCAGTCGGCCAGCCCGCGCAGCGAAGCGTCCGAATCGTTGAGGGTGGGCACCACGAGATTCACGATCTCGAGGTGGCGCCCGGAGCGGCGGACCTGCCTGATGCTCCGCAGCACCGGGGCGAGCGCCGCGCCCGAGACGGCGCGATAGAAGGCGTCGCTGAATCCCTTGAGATCGATCTTGATGGCGTCGAACGCGCGGCAGAAATCCGCGAGCGGCCGCTCGTTCATGTAGCCGCAGCTCACCATCGCCAGACGCAGGCCCCGCAGCCTGGCGGCTTCGGCGATGTCGAGCGCGTACTCGGCGAACACCGTCGGCTCGTTGTAGGTCACGGCGATGACAGGTGCGCCCCGGCTCTCGGCCGAGCGGACGACGTCCTCCGCGCTCGTGAAGGCCGAACCGTAGTCGCCGGGCCTGGCCTGCGAGATCTCCCAGTTCTGGCAGAACTTGCACTGCAGCGGACAGCCGACTGTCCCCAGGGAGTACGCGGAACGTCCGGGCAGGAAGTGGTAGAAGGGTTTCTTTTCGATGGGATCGACGTGCACGGCCGCAGGCCGGCCGTAGACGAGGCTGCGCAGCTCGCCATTCACGTTGGCGCGGGCGCCGCAACGCCCGCTTCCGCCCGCCTTGATCGCGCAGTTCCGTGCGCACAGCTGGCACAGCACGCCCTGGGGGTCGTGCACGTGTGCGCGGTCGAGGGCGCCGGCGGAAGGGTGGCACGTCCGGCAGGCCGGCCCCGCAGACGCCCCCGACACCCAGTACTTCGCGCGCGGGGCCTGAACGGCCTCGCCCGGTGCGCCCGGCGGCCAAAGCGACGCCGGCACGGCGCAAGCCAGGGTTCGCAGGAACGCTCGTCGAGTCGCCATGCGCAGCCGGAATGCCTCCGAGCCCGATCCTACCTCCGTCCGAGCCGGTTCGCATCCGCGACGTTCGACGGCGGCGGGCCCTCCTCACACGTCCCCCCGGCGCCGTCTCCGGAACGGGCACGGCAACGCTTCCCTCTGCGCGGAGCTGACAGGACATCGCGGGCGCCGGATCGCGTTCCATCGCGGCTTCGTCCGCGGAAGTGCCCGACCGGTCCGCGTTCGCGCCGACCAGAGTCGCGCTGCGGGCACAGGTGTCGGACGACTCGCAGCCGCCGCGGCGGCGGGAGCGGCCGCCAGGCGCGGTGTGGCTCCAGAGGGTCGCCGGCGCCCGGCTGCGCGCTGACCCTCGCGCCGTCAGGGCCGGAGGTCGGGCGTCCGGAAAACCGCCGTCCCCGCGGCGAGGTCGTGCAGCGCCTGGCGCCTGTCGCCGAGTGCGAGGAAGCAGCCGAGGAAGACCAGGAGCCCGGCCGCCGTGGCAAACATCGCCAGGGGGCTGAGGAGCGGCACGGCGCCGAGCAGCCCGAACAGCGCGCCCGAGTACTTGACGGCCCAGCGTCTCACGCAGACCGGCAGCGGCGCACGCCGGCCGTCCTCGAGTCCGATCTTCAGCCGCAGCGCCATCTTCCCCGGCGACGCGCCCGTGAACGCCTCGATGAGGCTGTAGAGGAACGTGACGCCGCTGGTCGCCGCGAGGGCGCCGACGAGAGCGCCGACGAAGGCGCCGGCTGCGGCCGTCGCCGCGGCGTCCGCGCCGGCCCCGCCGAAGGCCCGCCCGGCGGCGCCTCCAATCAGCCCGCCGAGGGTGCCGCCGACGCCAGCCGCCAGCGCGAGGATGACGGCGGCATCGATCAGCGCGGCAGCGAGCCTCAGGCTGAACCCGACGCGCTTCTCCATGATCTCCTCTGCTCTCAGCCGGCGCTCAGGCGCTCGTCGGCCTCCGCTCGAGCCACCTGTTGAACAGCCACATCGCCAGGGCCGACAGGAATCCGACGGCCATCAGGACGATCCAGCCGAGGGCGTTGTGGGCGGGCACGAGCTCGAGCAGCCCGTCGGGCCGGGTCGTGGCGCCGCGGGCCATGACGTCGTTGAAGATGAACGCTCCGGCCGGGCCGCCCGCGAGCGAGCCGAGCGCGAGCGGGAGGTTCGCATAGCCGAGGAAGAGGCCTTCCTGGCCCTTCGGCGCCAGCGACCCGATGTACTCGTACATGCGCGCCGAGGTGAAGAGCTCGCCGAACGCAATGAGGGCGACCGTGAGGATGACGAACACCGACCCGATCGGCAGCCAGTTCGCCGCCACGGCCCTCACGCCGCCGGCGGTGTAAATCGGGTACACGTTGATCAGCATGGAGACGCCGATAATCACCGTGCCCACGACGATCGAGCGGATCGCCCTCATCTTCCCGAAGTACTGCGTGATGGCCAGCTGCAGGCAGACGATGACGAAGGGGTTGGCCGCGGTGTAGAGGTCCATGGCCGGGCTCGGCTCGACCACCCGCTTGGCGTAGAGCGGCAGCACGTTGTAGACCTGGTTGTAGACGAAGAAGAACCCGCTCATGAGGACCAGGAACAGCGTGAACCGGCCGTTCCTGAGCACCAGGACCATGTCCAGCAGGATGCGCCCGACGGACCGCCGCGGCCTGGCTGGCGCACCAGCCTGCGCGGGCGGCTCCTTGTAGAACAGGAGCACGACGAAGAAGGCCGCCGCGGACGCGCTCGCGGCGACGGCGAAGATGTAGGAGAGGCTGTCGCCCGTCTCGGCGCGCGCGCTCCGGCCCACGATCGCGGCGACGGCCAGGGCGGCGGCGCCGACCACGCCGACGAACGGCAGCGTCATGCGGGCGCCGCGGCCCTGGGCCTTGGCCTCGGTCGCCTTGCTGACGAGGAACACCAGCGCCGCGGCCGCCGCGGCGCACGCCGCGACAACGGCCAGGACGGTGGCAGGGCCGTAGCCGCGCCGCACGACGTAGCCGGTCCCGCGCCCGAACAGCGACCCGATGTTGATTACCATGTAGAAGATCGCGAAACCCAGCGTCGCGCGCGCCCCGGCGGTCTTCTGGACGGTCCCCGACACGCACGGCTTGATGACCGAGCCGCCGGCGCCGATGAGCAGGATGCCCAGGACGACCGATCCCACGACGGGCGCCGGCGCGGTGAACTCGCGGCCGACCACCGGTGCCAGCGGGGCGCCGCCGAGCCACACGGGATACCCCATCAGCAGGTAGCCGCAGGCGAGCAGGACGAAGGCGGCGAGCAGGGCCCGCCGGAACCCGATCTGATCGGCGATGGTGCCTGACAGGATTGGGAGGAAGTACACGAGCGTCCACAAGAGCCCGTTGAGGGTCGAAGGCCAGTAGTCGCCGAACCCGAGCTGGCCGAGGTAGATCACGACGAAGCTCGCCATCGAGTAGTAGGCGGCGCGCTCGAAGAGCTCGGTGACGTTGGCGCTCCAGAAGACCCGTGGGAACTTCTCGTGGGCAGTGGCATCCATGTGGGTGGCTCCCGTCAGCCCAGGCGGCGGCGCCCGGACGCGCTCGCCGCGCATGATACCGCATGGGCCCGGGGTGCGCGGCCGCGAAAACTGCGGTACAGTGGCTGGGTCCTCGTGGAGGCACCGGCATGAGGCGTGACGCCCGCCCGCAGCTCGCATTCATCCTGGTCGTCTTCGCCCTCGGCATCCTGTGGCCGTCGGCGGCGGGCTACTACACCGACTGGCTGTGGTTCGGCGAGACCGGCTACCAGCAGGTGTACCTGACCACGCTCGCGACGCGATTCGGCCTGGGCATCGTGGTCGGCCTCCTGGTCTTCGGCGCGCTGTTCGCCAACTACCAGCTGGCGTTCCAGCACGCCGGCGAACCCTATGTCGTGCTGGGCTTGTCGCCGGCCGACGGCACGCCAATCCTCCTCCAGCGGCGCGGGCTCTCGCGCCTGATTGCCGCCGTGTCGGCGCTTGCCGGGCTGGCCGCCGGCGTCTTCGCGTCGAGCCGCTGGATGAGCTGGCTGCAGTACCGCCACGCGACCGCCTTCGGCGAACGCGACCCGATCTTCGGGCAGGACGTGGCCTTCTACGTGTTCAGCCTGCCCTGGCTCGGCGCCGTCCGCGACGTCGTGCTCGTCACGGCGCTGCTGGCGCTGGCGGGCTCGGCGCTGATCTACCTGATGCCCGGCCGGTCGACCGCCTTGGCGCGCGAAGGCCCCTTCGCGGCGCTGCGGAGCGGGCGCCGCCACCTCGCGCTGATCGCGGCGGCGGTGCTGCTGCTGCTGGCGGCCGGGGCGTGGCTGGACGCCTTCGGGCTCCTGCTCTCCCCCGCCGGCCTCATCCAGGGCGCCACCTACGCCGACGTCACGATCCGGCTGCCGGCGCTCCGCCTGCTCACGGTCGCAGGCGCGGCCGGGGCGGTGCTCGCCGTGGCGCACGCCTTCACGCGCCGCTCCTGGATGCTCGCGCTGGCCTTTCTGGCCTACGCGGTGATCTGGGCGGGCGGCGCCATCGCCTCCACGGCGTTCCAGCGGCTCGTCGTCACGCCGAACGAGCAGGTGAAGGAGACGCCCTACCTGGCCCACAACATCGCGGCGACCCGCAAGGCGTTCGCGCTGGACCGCGTCGAGGAGCGCGATCTGTCGGGCGACTCGCTGCTGTCCCGGGCGGACATCGACGCCAACGAGGCGACGCTCGGCAACGTGCGCCTGTGGGACAGCCAGCCGCTGCTCGACACCTTCGGCCAGATGCAGGAGATCCGGACGTACTACGACTTCACGTCCGTCGACATCGACCGCTACGTGATCGACGGCCGCTACCGCCAGGTCATGCTCTCGGCGCGGGAACTGAACTCGGAGAGCCTGCCGGCCAAGTCCTGGATCAACGAGCACCTGACGTTCACGCACGGGTACGGCCTCACGCTCGGGCCGGTCAACGAGGTGACGGAGGAAGGCCTGCCGGTCCTGTTCATCCGGAACATCCCGCCCGAGTCGTCGGTGGACCTGGAGGTGACCGAGCCGTCCATCTACTACGGCGAGCTCTCGAACGACCACGTTTTCGTCGGCACCCGCGCCCGCGAGTTCCACTATCCGCGAGGCGACGACAACGTCGTCAAGAACTACACCGGCCGCGGCGGCGTGCCGGTGGGATCGCTCATCCGGAAGCTGGCGTTCGCGAGCCGGTTCCGTTCGCTCAAGATCCTGCTCAGCGAGGACCTCGGCCCCGAGAGCCGCATCCTGTTCCGGCGCCGGATCCTGGATCGCGCCGCCGCCATCGCGCCGTTCCTGACGTTCGACCGGGACCCGTACCTCGTGATTGCGGACGGGCGGCTGTTCTGGATGCTCGACGCCTACACCCTCACGGGGCAGTACCCGTACTCGACGCGGACCGAAGGCGGGTTCAACTACATCCGGAACTCCGTGAAGGTCGTCATCGACGCCCACAACGGCACGACGACCTTCTACCTGTGGGAACCGGCGGACCCGCTCGCGGTGACGATCGGCCGGGTGTTCCCGGGGCTGCTCCGGCCGATGGCCGAGCTGCCTGAACCGCTGCGGCGCCACGTGCGCTACCCGGAGGGGATCTTCAGCGTGCAGAGCCGGATGTACGCGACGTACCACATGACGAACCCGTCGGTCTTCTACAACAAGGAAGACCAGTGGGAAGTGCCGTCGATCGAGTCGGGGCGAACGTCGGCGCCGATGGAGCCCTACTACACGATCATGCGCCTGCCCCAGGAGCGGGAGGCTGAGTTCGTCCAGATGCTGCCGTTCACGCCGCGGCGCAAGGACAACCTCGCCGCGTGGATGGTGGCGCGCAGCGACGGCAGCCATTACGGCCGGATGCTGGTGTTCCAGTTCCCGAAGCAGAAGGTCGTGTTCGGCCCCCGGCAGATCGTAGCCCGCATCAATCAGGACCAGGTCATCGCCCCGCAGATCACGCTGTGGAACCAGCAGGGGTCCGAGGTCATCCAGGGCACGCTTCTCGTCATTCCGCTGGAGGAGTCGCTGCTCTACGTGCGGCCCTTGTACCTCCGGGCGGCGGGCGGCAAGATCCCGGAGCTCAAGCGGGTCATCGTCGCCCATCAGAACCTGATTGTGATGGAGGAGTCGCTCGACGCGGCGCTCGACCGCATCTTCCGCAAGGGCGGCCCCGCCCGGCCGGCTGCCGCGGACGCCGCGTCGAATGGCGCGCCGGCGTTGTCTGCCGCAGCGCCGCTCCAGGCGGAGGAGCCGCTCGAGGCGCTCGCCGGCGCTGCGCGCCAGCACTTCGAGCGGGCCATCCAGGCGCAGCGCGACGGCGACTGGGCGCTGTACGGCGAGGAGATCCGGCAACTCGGCGCCGTGCTGGAGCGCATGGGCCGGCCGGCCGGCGCCGCGCCGGGTAGCCTGGCCGCACCGCCGAAGGCGAAGTAGGCGCCTCTATAGGTAGTCGGCCGGATCGATCCCGAGCTGCTGCGGGTCGATCGTCGCCTCGACGGCGAGCCTGGCGGGCGCGGACTCGGCGTCGGCGCGTTCCCACAGGCGCCGCACGGGTGGCGGATCGACCCTCGCCCCGGATCGATCGAAGACCACCCTGACCTCCGGCGCCGCCGCCCCGGCTCCGCCGCTGCCCACCACGACGCCGACTTCGCCGTTCGTGAGACGGACCACCGTGGCCGGCGGGTACACCCCCATGAGGTCCACGAAGCGCCTCACCATGTCCGGATCGAACTGCCCGCCGTCGTTGCTGAGCAGGATCGCCATGACGCGCTCGGCGGGCGAGGCGGCCTGGTAGGCGCGGTTCGAGCGCATGGCGTCGTACGCGTCGGTGATGCCGCACAGTACCGTCGCGAGGCCAATCGGGCTGCGGACGACCCCTTCCGGATATCCCGATCCGTCGCGCCGGAGATGGTGCTCGAAGGCCACGATCGCCGCCAGCCGCGGCAGGTCGCGCGAGGCGCGGAGGATCACCGCCCCGTCGGTGGTGTGGCGCCGCATGATCGCGCGCTCGGCCGGCGTGAGGGCCTCCGGCTTGTTCAGGATCTCGATGGGCGTCCGGACCTTGCCGATGTCGTGCAGCATGGCCGCCATGCCGAGGGCGCGCAGGTCCGCGCCTTCGATCCCGAGCGAGCGCGCCGTCGCCATCGTGAGGATCGCGACGTTGACCATGTGGGAGTAGGTGTACTCGTCGTGCGACTTCATGTCGGTCAGGCCCAGGAGCAGCGGCCGGGCCGTGTCCACGGCCTCGGCCAGCCGATCGACCGTCTCGCGGGCCGAGGGCGCGTCCGGGGCGCCCTCGACGCGCGTGCTCTCCCAGATCATGCGCGCCGCCTCGATCGAGCCGCTGTAGAGCTGCCGGATCCGGACCGCGCTCGACCCCCAGCTGCCCGCCGTCGTGTCCACGGGGATGCGGCCCGCCCGCAGGTGATCGAGGCGCAGGAAATCAGTGTCTTCCGCCTCCTGGCCCCCTTCCTCCAGCCTGCGCAGCGCCGCGGGAGACGGATGCGAGACGGCCTGGACGAAGGCGGTGAGTTCGTCGAGCGTCACGCCGCGCTCGACGAGAACCCGGTTGATGCCGAGCGCCTGCATGTAGCGGACCAGTTCGGTGCGGTACGCCGTGACGGCGAGCAGCGGCGTGTCGTCGGCAATCACCTCGCCGCCGATGAAGCCGATGAGCACCGTAGCCTCGGCTCGGTGGATGCGCTCCAGGGCTTCCAGGAGCCCCCGGACGTGCTCGGCCACGGTGGGATGGGCGATCGAATAGAGGCTTGCGGCCCGGAGCGCGCCGCTCAGCCGTTGGACGATGTCCGTGTACACGGCGAGCCGCGCCGCGCGATCGATGGTCATGCGGAACCCCCGCCAGCCGCGGTCGGGCGCCCGACAGGCGCCGCGCGCGATTCCGTTTCGCGAAGCGCCGAGGCGACCGCCGACCTGACCCGCCAGGCCCGCAACGGCGTCCGCCACGACACCCGGCGGGCGACATCCGCGAGGAGCGGCCGGGCGCTCCCGCCGCCCACGCGGCCGAGCGACGCGATCATCGCGGCGAGCGGCCGAAGGTCGGCCGTCCGCGGATCGACACAGCCGAACAGGCGGCGGAACACGGGCACGGCCAGGTCGGGCCCGAGCCCTCTCAGGCGCTCGAGCAGCGCCGCCTGCACGTCCGCGTCCGCCCTGGCGATGCCGCGGGCCAGGATGTCCCTGGCCCGCTCGAGCGGAGAGTGCGCGAGCACGTCGAACGCCACGTCACGCATGCCCTGGTGCCGGTTCGACAGCGCGGATTCCAGGAGCGGCAGGTGCTCGTCGCCGGGCGTCATGGCGAGCAGCCTGACGGCGGCAATGCGGATGGCGGCGTCCGCGCCCTCGGTTGCCAGAAGGCGGCGGAGGGCATCGCGCCCCGGCTTCCCGCAGCCAACGACCGCCTGCTCGAAGCGCGAGCGAACCGCCTTCCGGCTCTCCGCGGCCCACCGCGGCACGAGTACGGGCACCATCGCCGGCCCCGCTGCCGACAACAGGCGGACCAGCCGGGCAGACGCCTGCTCATCGGCATCGGCCAGGCTGTCGTAGGCCTTGGCGACTGCTGCGGACTGGGACAGCCGCTCGAGTACTTCCAGAGCTCCCCTCCTGCGGGTCTCGTCGATCGCGGTCGAGGCCAGGCCCCGGACCACTTCGGCGGTCCGGGCAGCGCCGTCCCAGTCGCCGAGATCCGCCGCCTCGAGCACGTGAGCCTGGAGCAGTTCCAGGACCCGCCGGGCCCGGATCGGGTCGGACTCGACTTGCGCCAGATCCGCGAGCATGCGCAAGTCCGCGTCCCGGACCGCGTCCTCTCCTATCGAGCGAAGCCATGCGGCCAGGCGCGCTGGCGGGATGCCGTCACGCCGGACACGGCGGCCCGCCCGGTCCTGGACCGTGTGGATCTCCTCGACGTAGGTTTCGGGCACGAACCGCGCGTCCGACTGCTTGTCGAGATTGCGCTCGAGCGCTGCCCACTGCTCCAGGGCCTCGGCGCCGAGCGCGACATCCTGGGCCTCGCTGACGATCAGGCGCCGGCGCTGGGCGTCGGGCACGAGCGAGGCGAGCACCCCGACGATCCGCTCCGTGCCGGCGCCCGCGCCGGCCATCGCGTTGGTGAGGAACTTCGAGATGGTGGCGTCGGGCATGTGCTCGATAAGCGTCTGGACGACGTCAACCTGCCCGACGACCGCCTCGGGCGTTCCCCTGCGTTCGAGGAGCGCGGCCATCATCCGCTCTGTCAGGAACTCGCCGATGGCCGCCGCCCGGCGGAACACCTCGTTGAACTGCTCGGGCTGCGTCCACGTGAGCTGGGCGGCAGCCCGCAGTTCCCTAAGCAGCGCCGCTATCGCGTGTTCGTCGTCCGGGGCGCTTTCGAGCGCGCGCCGCAGGGCGCCGCAGGGATCATCGAGGATGGAGCCGCCGACGCCGGCAGTCTCGAGGTAGTGGCTGATGACGCCCGCGAGTTCGACGAAGTCGCCGCCCACCTGCCCTCGGAGCAGCGCGCCGAAGTCGATCTCAAGCATCGCGGGGCTCGGATGGCGAAGGGCCTTCCACTGGCGCTGGACGCCTCCGGCGGCGCGGAGCTCCTCGGGTTTACGTGCAAGGAGCGTGAACAACGCCCGCCAGGCATCGGCGCTGGCGCGGCCGTCGAGGATCACCGCGCCGATCCCGTGCCGGTGGCAGATGGCCGCAAGATCGGAGAACGCGCTCTCGCGCGGGTCCAGCGCCGCACCGCCGGCCATGAGGCCGTGGGGCAGAACCGTGAGGCAGACCGCACCGTCGCTTGTGGCTGCCCGCGCGGCCGCCATCAGCTGGTGTACCGCTTCCGCCACCTTCTGGTGGGACGGCGGGTAAAAGGCCACGGCCCGAGCCGCGCCGCGAAACGCCCGCGCGAAGTCTAGGAGGCGCGGCGGGCTGGCTGGCCGCTCGACGCCCCGATCGGATGGTGCCATCGCCAACACGGGTCCCAGGTTGCAGTCCGGCGTCCCGGGCCCGGCACGGGCCGTGCCCGGCGCCGATCACACCGTTCGCCGGTCTATCGGCCCGAAGTCCTGCGGACTGAAGAGAGGTGCGCTGCGGCCCTGCGCGGCCGCCCGGCGACGGGACAGGGCCCCCGGCCGCGGATGCCCGGCGACCAGGCCCCTCAGGGCGCGCCGCGGCCGTCCAGCACGAGGAGCCGCACCGATGGCGGCAGCGACCGGTACAGCGACTGCGCGTCCTTGGGATCGAGCACGAGGCGCAGCCGGATCGCGTCGCGCTCGGCGCCCCTGACCGCCGACGATACGTCGCGGGCCTTCTCGGACACCGCCGCGCGCAGGCGGGGCCACCAGCCGACGGCCGCGTCGCCCTCGCGTGGCCGGACCTCCACCGAGAGGCCCTCGGCGAACCTGATGTGGTAGCGGGAGGGCACGGGATACAGCTCCTCCGGCGTCGGCGGGATGGCCGGGGCCGCCTCTTCCTCCGAGGCCGCGCCCGGAGGCGCGGCGTCGATCACGAGACGGTCGATGAGCCGAGGCGGATCGAGTTCCCCAGCCGACCAGACGGTGCTCTGCACGTGACGGGGATCTCTCGAACCCACCCAGGCCACTCTGGGATGGCCGACGTGCATCGCCCTGACGGCGAAGTGCTGCAGGATGGCGCCCTTGAGCATGAGCGTCAGCCGCGCGGCCGACGGGTCGAGCAGCAGGTAGAAGTCCTTCCCGGCGGCCAGTTCGACTTGGCGCGCGAGGAGCGCGTTGTCCCGCTGCAGCCGGGCCAGTTCCGCCAGGGCGTGCGCGTCGCCGTCTCGGGAGGCGGGCTTCGGCCCGCACGCCGCGAGCGCGCACGCGAGGCCGGCCGCCGTGACTGCCAGAACGACTGCTCGCTGCGCGCCGCTGGTCATGGTGAGGAGCCTGCTCGTCGGTTCAGTAAATGAAGATCGGCATGCCCACACGGGCGTTCGCCCAGACCACGCGCAGGTCCTCTCGGCCGACGCGGATGCACCCGTGCGAGACCGCCCGTCCCAGCAGCCGCTCGTACAGGGTTCCGTGAATCATAAAGCCGTCGCCGAACCGGAGCGCGTACTCGCCGAGCGACCCGTACTCCAGCCGGTCCTTCGGGTTCCGCGGAATCGGCTGCGACTCCTCGACGAACGCCCAGTCCGGCTTGGCCCACACGGGGTCTTTGTGCATCGATCGGACCTCGAAGCGCCCTCGCGGCGAGTCGAAGACCCACTGGCGTTTCTTGCCCGTGCTCTCGCGCAACACCATGCCCGAGCCCGTCGAGCACACCGCCTGCAGCAGCGTCTCGTCGCCGCGGCGCAGATACAAGCGGTTCTGGGTCTGGTCGATCACAATGTACACGCCGCGCGGGGCGGCGGCAGCCAGCCGGGCGGCGAGGTCCCGGCGGCGCGCGTTCAGCCGGGCGGTCTGCTGCTCCCTGGCCCGGGCGTCGGCCGGCGCATCGCCGGAGAACGCCGGGGGCTGCGGGGCGTACGGCTCGTAGCGGTAACCCGTGCCGGCCGCAAGGAGAAGAAGCGCCAGACCCAGAGCGCCGAGCGCGAGGCGCGCGGCCCGCGCGCGTGGCCGGGCCGGCCCAAAGCGGCCAGCGGCCGGCGGCGTCCCGCGGGGCGGAAGGAGCGGCCCGCGAGCGGGTTCCATTTCCGGGGACCGGCTCGGGGACCCTGTCCCGTCAGGGCCGCCGTCCGTCGCCGTTTCCCCGGTGCTGGGAGGCAAACTCGGCGATGGCGCCATAATCATCGCTCCCGACGATCGTCACGGGCGTCCCCACGCCCACGCGTTCGAACAGATCGTCCATGTCGCGGTTGGCGAGGGCGATGCAGCCGCTCGTCCAGTCCTGGTTGCGCCCGCCGCCGCCGTGGATCTCGATGAGCCCCCCGATCCTCGACGACGCCGGGATGGTCCCGTCCCGGCGCGCGCGGGAGAACTCGGCGCGATCGTCGGCGTTGGGATAATCCAGCCGGAGCGCCTTGTAGTACACGGACTGCGGGTTGCCCATCTTCGTCACGATCCGGTACCGGCCTTCCGGCGTTGCTCCGTCCCCCTCGCGCGCCTTGTCGGCGGTCCAGTTGAAGCCGAGGTCGACGGGATAGGTGGCGACGGCCTGGCCGCGGACGAAGAGGGTCAGGAGGTGCGCCTCTTTGCAGACGACGATTGCGGCCCGCCCCTCGCGGCGGGACCAGGCGATCGTGTCTTCCTTCCAGCGCCGCCACTGGGCGACGGTTTCGGGGTCGGCATAGCGCGCGACGACCGAGGCCGCGTGGTCGCGGACCTTGGCGACGAGTTCCTTGGCGCGAAGGGCGTGGATGGTGGCGTTCCGGTGGTCGCCCTCCCGCTGGTAGACGCGGCCGGCTTCGACGGCGAGCCGCGCTTCGGCGAGCAGGCTCCTGCGTTCCTTGCCGACGCGCAGCCGGTGGGCGAGCGTCTCGCTGGCCGTCACGAGGGTGTTGGCGGCCGCCAGCTGCTCGGCGGCGACATCGGATGCGCGGGCGCGGGCCTCGTCGGCGGCGCGCTGCGCGGCCCGCGCGAGGCGCTCCGCGCGGTCGAAGGCGGCAACAACCTCGTCGGCAGCGGGGAGGGGCCACAGCCGGAGTTCCTGGACGCGCCTGGCGATCGCGGCGTCGCGGGACGCCTGCTCGGCGTTCAGCAGGTCCGCCGGGGCCCAGGTCGATGCGCCGGCCGCGCGGGCGGCGAGCAGCGCGGCGCGGGCGGCGTTCGAGGCCGCGGCCATCCTGGCCTCGCGGCGGTTGGCCACGGTGATGATGCCGCCGGCGGCTGCCGCCACGGCCGCGACAAGCGCGGCGGCGATGGCCAGCGTACGCCACGGACGGCGCCGGAGGGACCGGCGGAGCTCGTCAGTCAATGAGGCGACGGGACTCCGCCGCGGAGGGCGCCGCGATGCGCCCTCCGTCGGGGAGCGTGGACACGCGCGCGGACGCGCCTACCGCTTCTTCGCGGCCATCGCGGTCTCGATGGCGCTCTTCACGGTCTCGATAGTGGTCTTCGCCGACTCGACCTTCGCCTTCGCGTCGAGGAACTTGCCGTCGGCCAGCGCGGTCTCGCCCTCGGTGATCGCCGTCGCGGCCGTCGCCAGGTCGGTCTTCATCGCCTCGAGATCGGCCGCCGAGCCCTTGCCCTTCGGGGCCTTGGCCAGCAGGGCCTCGGTGTCGGTCAACAGCGTCTTGACCTCGCCGATCGCGGTCGTCACCTCGTTCTTCACCGTCTCCTTGGCTGCGGCGGCGTCCGCGGCGGCCTTCTCGCCGGCGGTCTTCACGGCGGCCGCGAGTTCCTTGGCCTTCGTGTAGGACTTGAACCAGTTCCCCTCCTGGGCCTTCAGCTCGGCGTCGAGAGCGGCCTGGGCGTCGTTCACGGCCTGCTGCGACGCAGCCGCGTATTCACCGGCGCCAGCGGCGACGGCGCTGTCCAGGGCGGCCTTGGCGGCCTCCAGATCGGCCTTCGGAGGCGCGCCGCAACCGGCCAGAGTGACGGCGAGGCCCAGGGTGATCACCACGAACTTGAAGCTACGCATCGAACAACTCCTTCAGTATCGCCACGCAAGAGCCGGCGGCTCCTGGCGCATCCGATCAACGATACACCCGACGCGCCCAGGGCAGCAAGCGCATGCGCCGGCCGGCCTCGGCTCGCCTCGAGCCGGGGGGGGGGCGGCCCCCAACTGAGGCTGCCAAGTCCGGCCCGGATCATGTACCATGGGGACTCGACGCACCGGTCAGCCGATGAAGACGATGCGACTCGCCGCGTATCTCGCGCTCCTGCCCGTCTGGGCCTGGCCTGGCCCGGCGGCGGCGCAGGCCGGGCCTCCGCAGCCTGTTACGTGGGCCGTGGGGATCGAGCCAGCCGCCTCCGGGATCAAGGCCGGCGACACGTTCGAAGCCGTGATCACGCTGAAGATCGATGACGGCTGGCACGTGTACGCCGCAGAGGAGACGCCGGGCGGGCCGCAGCCGCTGCAGATCGCGCTTGCCGACACGTCGCCGTTCCTCTCCGGGGGCCCCGTGAAGGCCCCGGCGGCGGTGCGCGAAATGGACGACTCGTTCGGCCAGGTCACGGCCTCCTACACCGCGAGCGCGACGTTCCGGCTCCCGGTCGCCGTCCCGCCAACGCTTGCGGCGGGCGCGTACGACCTCGAGATCGTCGTCGCGTTCCAGGCGTGCGACGGCAGCCTGTGCCTGCCGGCGCGCAAGATCGCGCTGAAGACGACGCTGACCATTTCGCGATAGCGCCCCGATCGAGAGGAACCCATGACCGACACGAAGATCACGCTTCCCGAAGCAGAAATCCCGACTCACTTCTACAACATCGCCCCGGACCTGCCGACGCCCCTGCCGCCGCCGCTGCATCCCGGCACCAGGCAGCCGATCGGGCCGGCCGACCTGGCCCCGATCTTCCCGATGGCGCTCATCAGGCAGGAGGTATCGGTCGAGCCGGCCGTCGAGATCCCGGACGAGGTCCGCGAGATCTACCGGCTCTACCGACCGAGCCCGGTGTTCCGGGCGCGGGCGCTCGAAGCCGCGCTCGACACGCCGGCGCACATCTACTACAAGTCGGAGCACGTCAGCCCGGTGGGCAGCCACAAGCTGAACACCGCGCTCGTGCAGGCGTGGGCGAACAAGCAGGAGGGCGTGAAGCGGCTCGCCACCGAGACAGGCGCGGGCCAGTGGGGCTCGGCCCTGGCGTGCGCGTGCCGGCTGATGGGGCTCGAGTGCATGGTCTACATGGTGCGGGTGAGCTACGACACCAAGCCCTACCGCCGGATCATGATTCAGAGCTACGGCGGCCAGATCGTGCCGAGTCCCTCGCCGCTGACCCAGGCCGGGCGCGCGATCCTGGCGGAGCATCCCGACTCGCCGGGCTCGCTGGGCATCGCGATCTCCGAGGCCGTCGAGGACGCGGCCGGGCGGGACGACACCAAGTACTCGCTGGGCAGCGTCCTCAACCACGTCATCCTGCACCAGACGATCATCGGCCAGGAAGCGAAGAAGCAGATGGAGCTGGCCGGCGAGTACCCGGACATCTTGATCGGCTGCCACGGCGGCGGCAGCAACTTCGCCGGGCTGACGTTCCCGTTCCTCGAGGACAAGCTGAAGGGGCGCCGGCCGGCGCTGCGCGCCATCGCCGTGGAGCCGGCGTCGTGCCCGACGCTGACGAAGGGGCCGCGGGAGTACGACTTCGGCGACACGGCCGGCCTGACGCCGCTCCTGATGATGCACACGCTCGGGCACAACTTCGTGCCGCCGCCGGTGCACAGCGGCGGGCTGCGGTACCACGGCTCGGCGCCGCTCGTGAGCCACCTGCTGGCCGCCGGGATGATCGAGGCGGAGGCCTACGACCAGCGCTCCGTTTTCGAGAGCGCGGTGCAGTTCGCGCGCTGCGAGGGCACCATCCCGGCGCCCGAATCGGCCCACGCGGTGCACGCGGCGATGCGGCAGGCGCTGCTGGCCCGGGAGTCGGGCGAGGCGAAGGTGATCCTGTTCAACCTCTCCGGGCACGGCAACTTCGACATGGCGGCCTACGACGCCTTCCTTTCCGGTCAGATGGACGGCGGCGTCTGAGCGCGGGGCGACGCGTTCGGGGATAATAATGAAGTCACGCGGCGTTCGGCCGGCCGCGCCGGCCGGCCGAACGCCGGAGCGGCCGTCGGGTCGGGGCGTAGCGCAGCCCGGTAGCGCACCTGCCTTGGGCGCAGGGGGTCGCTGGTTCAAATCCAGTCGCCCCGACCACCGTCATCCGGGGCGGTCCTGAGCCTGCCGCAGGGCCGCCCGAGCTTCCCTCCGCCTCGGGCTTCTCCCTTCGAACCGATCGCCGAGCCGATGTCGTGCACGCGCTGCCCGAGATCCCTGCGCCCGGGGCCGCCGCGCCGGTGGCGCGCCGGCGGCGGCGCCTTTTCCCTTTTCGCCGCGCGCGTTCGAGAATAGGATCTGCCTCTGGCAACCGGGGACCCTCGGAGCGAGGGCGGTCGAGTCGACGAGGCCTTCATGTACGGTTCCTACCAACACTTCGCCAGCCAGCAACTCGATGACATCCGCGCCGCCGGCACCTTCAAAGACGAACGCGTCATCCTCACGCCGCAAGGCACGACGATCCGGGTGTCGGACGGCAGGCCCGTGCTCAACCTGTGCGCCAACAACTACCTGGGCCTGGCGCAGCACCCGGAGGTCCGGGAGGCCGCGCGCGCCGCGCTGGAGCGCTGGGGGTACGGCTGCGCCAGCGTGCGGTTCATCTGCGGCACGCAGGCGGTCCACAAGCAGCTCGAGGAGAAGCTGAGCGAGTTCCTGGGGACCGAGGACACGATCCTGTATTCGTCCTGCTTCGACGCCAACGGCGGCCTCTTCGAGACGCTGCTGGGCGAGCGGGACGCCGTGATCAGCGACGCGCTGAACCACGCAAGCATCATCGACGGCATCAGGCTCTGCCGCGCGCAGCGCCACCGGTACGCCAACAGCGACATGCAGGACCTAGAGGCGAAGCTGCGCGCCTCCGCGGACGCGCGCTTCCGGATGATCGCCACCGACGGCGTGTTCTCGATGGACGGCTACATCGCGAACCTGCCGGCGATCTGCGATCTCGCCGAGCGCCACGGCGCCCTCGTCATGGTGGACGACTCGCACGCGGTGGGATTCGTGGGCGCGCGCGGCCGCGGCACCCACGAGCACCACGGCGTCATGCCCCGCGTGGACGTCCTCACGGGCACGCTCGGCAAGGCGCTCGGCGGCGCAAGCGGCGGCTACACGAGCGGGCGCCGGGAGATCATCGAGCTGCTCAGGCAGCGATCGCGCCCGTACCTGTTCTCGAACACGCTCTGCCCGAGCATCGCGGGGGCGACGCTCAAGGTCCTGGACCTGCTGAGTCAGTCCACCGCGCTGCGCGACACCCTCGAGTCCAACACGCGCTACTTCCGCGAAGGGATGTCGCAGGCCGGGTTTCGCGTCCTGCCTGGCACGCATCCGATCTGCCCCGTCATGATCGGAGACGCCGCGCTCGCCGGCCGGGTGGCCGACGCCATGCTGGAGAAAGGCGTCTACGTGATCGGGTTCTCGTTCCCGGTCGTGCCGAAGGGCGAAGCGCGCATCCGGACCCAGATCTCGGCGGCGCACACGCGGGCGGACCTCGACCGGGCCATCGGCGCCTTCGCCGAGGTCAAGCGGGAGATGGGCCTGGACACCGGCGCGTAGCGCGGGGCGCGGCCGTCAGAGCCCCGGCGGCACGCGCCGCTTCGTGGCCTGCTCGAAGGCGTAGGCCAGCGCGACGAGCCTCGGCTCGCTGCAGGCCATGCCCGTGAAGCTGACGCCGAAGGGCGACGGCTTCGGCTGGAAGCCCTCCGGGAAGTCCTGCCCGCCCCTTCCCCCCGCGGCGCCTCCGCCGGCGGCGTCAACGAACCCGAACGGCACGATCACGGTGGGATACCCGGGCTTCGCCGCAATCGACGCCCCGCTCGAACCGGGAAACAGCAGGGCATCGAGGCGCTCCGCCTTCATGACGGCGTCGATGCCCTCGGCCCCGCTGAGGCGAAGGTCCTTCTCGCGATCGGCCTGGTAGCGGGCGCGGTCGCCCTGGAGGCTCATCTCGTCGGACACGTCCAGCAGGGCCTGACCGTACTTGATGGCGCCCGCCCGCTGGTGGGCGACGTTCCAGACGCGCAGCCCGCCCAGCGACTTGACCGGCGCCGCGTCTCCGAGCGACGCCAGCCAGGCGTTGAAGTCACGCTTCATCCCGTACTTGAACACCACCGAGCAGTCGGCATCCTTCCCCTTGGCTTGATCGAGGCCGCCGCAGACGGGCCACAAGAGGATGTTCCGGTCCCGATCGGGCGTCACGATGCTGGGAATGTCGGCCGGGTCGACGATGACGGCGCCCTGCTGGCGGAGGATGTCGATCGCCTCGGCCATGCGCGCGGCCTGCGCGTCGCTCAGGCCGCCTCGGGGCTGGCTGGCTCCCGGCGGGGTCGTCCGGTCGTAGAAGAACGCGCGGGGGATGCCGATGCGCGCGCCCGCGAGAGCCCGGGGGTTCAGGAACGCGGTGTAGTCGCGCCCCGGGGGCGGCGCGCAGGCCTTCGTTGCGGGGTCGTTCGGGTCGGGGGCCGCGCCTTCGAGCGCGCCGAGCAGGATCGCCGCGTCCGCGACGGTCCGGGCCATCGGGCCGGCGGTGTCCTGATCGGCGGTAATCGGGATCACGCCGTGGCGGCTGATGCGGCCGACCGTCGGCTTGATGCCGACGAGCATCGTCGCGTTCGACGGGCTCAGGATGGAGCCCGATGTCTCGGTCCCGACGCTGGCCGCCCAGAAGCTCGCGGCCGTGCCGATGCCCGAACTCGATCCTCCGGTTCCCATGACCGGCCGCCCGTCCCCGGTCGCCTCGCGCGGGTCGCGCCGCGGATCATACGGGTTCATGCCGTAGCCGCCCAGCGCGGAGTAGTTCCCGGGCATGCCGGTGGCGACCCAGTTCGCCAGCTCGGTCATCACGGTCTTGGCGATGATCACGGCCCCCGCGTCGCGGAGGTGCTTCACGAGCGTGGCCTCGTAGGGCGGCACGAGGCCCTCGAAAGCCAGCGCGCCGCCGGTCGTCGGCATGGAGGTCGTGTGGATGTTGTCCTTCAGGGCGATCGGGACCCCGTGCAGCGGGCCGCGGAGCCTGCCCTCGGCGCGCTCGCGGTCGAGCGCCTCCGCCTCCTCGAGAGCGCGCGGGCTGACGGCGATCGCGGCATTGAGCCGCTCCTCGTACGTGGCTATCCGCACCAGACACTGCCGGACCAGTTCACGCGAGGTGACCCGGCGCGCGTCCATCGCGGCGCGCATCTCCGGGATCGTGGCCTCGACGATGCTGAACGGCGGCATGGGGGCGGGCGCCTGGGGAGCCCGCCTGGACTGCGCGCGGGCCAGGGGCGCGGCCGCGACTGCGAGCGCCAAGAAACCGAGCAGGAGTCGCTTCATGACCGGGCATTGTAGCCGAAGGGCGAGCTTGCCCGCGCGGCCGCGGCCGACGTACGCTGTAGCCATGATCAAGCTCGTGGAATGCGTTCCCAACTTCTCCGAGGGCCGCGATCGGACGGTCATCGACGCCATCGCGCAGGCGCTCTCGAGCGTGAGCGGCGTGAAGCTGCTCGACGTCGATCCCGGCGCGGACACCAACCGCACGGTCTACACCCTCGTCGGCCCCCCCGACGCCGTGGCGGAGGCCGCGTTCCGCGGCGCCAGCAGGGCCGCCGAGCTCATCGACATGCGCGCGCACAAGGGCGCGCACCCGCGCATGGGCGCCCTCGACGTGTGCCCGTTCGTGCCCGTCGCAGGCGTGACGATGACCGAATGCGCGGAGCTGGCCCGCGGCGTCGGCCGGCGCATGGGCGACGAGCTGGGAATCCCGATCTATTTCTACGAGCACGCGGCCGCCTCCGACGCGCGCCGCAGCCTCGCCGACGTCCGCGCGGGCGAGTACGAAGGGCTCGCCGCCAGGCTGGCCGACCCTGCCTGGGCGCCCGACGCCGGGCCGGCCCGCTTCAACGCCCGCAGCGGCGCCACCGTCGTCGGCGCCCGCGAGTTCCTGCTCGCGTACAACGTGAACCTCAACACCCGCGATCGCCGGCTCGCCAACGAAGTCGCCCTCAGCATCCGCGAAGCCGGCCGCGCCAGGCGCGACGCGCAGGGCCAGATCGTCCGCGACCGCGACGGCGCGCCGGTGAAGGCGCCGGGCCGGCTGAAGGCCGTGCGCGCCATCGGCTGGTACATCGAGCACTACCGCCAGGCGCAGGTGTCGATCAACCTCCTCGACTTCCGCACGACCCCCCTCCACATCGTCTTCGAGACGGCCAGGGAGGAGGCGGAGAAGCTCGGCCTGCTCGTGACCGGGTCCGAGCTCGTGGGCCTCACGCCGCTCGAGCCGATCCTCGAGGCGGGACGGTACTTCCTCAGGAAGCAGCGCAAGTCGGCCGGCTCGCCTGAGCGCGAGCTGGTCGACACGGCGATCCGCTCGATGGGCCTCGACCAGGTGGCGCCGTTCGACCCGGCGAAGAAGATCATCGAGTACCAGTTCGTGCCGCCGGCTCCGCTCATGTCGCTGGCCGTCGCGCGGTTCGCCGACGAGGTCTCGAGCGAGTCGCCGGCCCCGGGCGGCGGGTCGGTCGCCGCGCTGATGGGGTGCCTCGGCGCGGCGCTCGCCGCGATGGTGGCCAACCTGACCGTCGGCAAGGCCGGCTACGAGGCGGCGTGGGAGGATCTGGGCGCGCTGGCGGAGCGCGCGCAGGCGCTCAAGGCCCTTCTGGCGCGGGCGGTCGACGCCGACACGGAGGCGTACAACGGCGTCCTGGACGCGATGCGCCTGCCGAAGGGCACGCCCGGGCAGGCGGCCGAGCGCGAGCGGGCGATCGAAGCGGCGAACAAGGCCGCGACCGACGTGCCGCTCCAGACGGCCCGGCACTGCCTGGCGGCCATGGAACTGGCGCGCGTCGCGGCGGAGCGGGGCAACCGCAACTCGGCGTCGGACGCCGGCGTGGCGGCCCTGGCCGCCCGCGCGGGGGTCGAAGGGTCCGTCCTGAACGTGCTCACGAACCTCAGCGGCATCGCCGACACGGACTTCAGGGAGAGCCGCGAGCGGGAAGCCGCCGCGCTCGCCGAGGACGCACGTCGCCTCTGCGACCGGGTCCAGGCCCACGCGGTGTCGGTGTTCCGGCGCTGACGCCAGGCGCGGACGAAGGCGCCCGGCCCCTGTCCCGCGGCAGCGGACCGGCGCCGGGACCGCGCGGCGCAGGGCGCGGCTACATGGGGACGGCGCTTTCCCCCATCGCCTCGTCCTCGATGAAGCCGCCCTTGTCGGCGTCCAGCTTCAGGCGCGGCGGCTCCTGCGCCATCAGGTACTCGAACTCCTTCCGGAACTCGGGGATCGTCAGGCTGCACGTGGCCGCCAGCTTTGCCGTCTCATGGGCGTCCTGGAAGTCCTCGCGCTTGAGCCGGATCATGTAGCTCCGGGCGATCGCGTAGCGCTCGGACCTGATGTTCACCATACGGACGCGCGCGCGCCCGGTCTCCGGGTCGAGGAGGTGGGTGAAGGGGATCGGGACGAACTCCCCGCCCTGCATGGACACCATGGCCGCGTTGCCGCCGGACAGGATGAACTTCGCGGCCGCGTACCCGAGGTCGCGCGTGTACTCCATGTCGAAGGGCACCGGGTCGGCGCACCGCAGCTCGTAGCCGATGTTCTTCTCGACAATCGTGGCCTTGAGGTTGAACTCCTTGAGGCGCCTGCCCACTTCCTGCTTGAGGATCTCTCCGATATTCACTTCGGAGATCCGCACGTGGCCGTGCGCGTCGCGCTCGACGTCCTCGATGGCGGTCAGATCCGCCGGGTCGAGATCCAGCACCAGCCCCTCGGCGATGACGGCGACGCCTTCGCGGCGGCCATAGCTGAGGCGCTTGATGATCGCGCCCGCCAGCGTGTCCACGACGGTCTTGAGGCGGATCGGGCCGCCGCCGAACTCCTCCGGGATGAGCGTCAGCGTGGCGCCCGCCGCCTTCCCGATGCCGAGGGCGAGGTGGCCCGCCTTGCGCCCCATCGCGATGACGAAGTACCAGCGCGAGGTGGTCTTGGCGTCCACCATCAGGTTCTTGACGATCTCGACGCCGTGGTGGCGGGCCGTCTGGTAGCCGAACGTGTCCACGTACGGCGGGAGATCGAGGTCGTTGTCAATCGTCTTCGGGACATGGACGACGCGGATGCGGCCGCCGCCCTTCTCCTCCATCTTCATCGCGGAGAACGCCGTGTCGTCGCCCCCGATCGTGATGAGCATCGACACGTCGAGGCGCAGGAGCGACAGCACGGCGTTCTCGAGGTGCGCCGGGTCCTTCGTCGGGTTGGCGCGCGAGGTGCCGACGTGCGAGCCCCCCCGGAAATGGATGCGGCTCACGTCCTCGATTCCGAGCGGGACAACGTGTTCGATATCGCCCTGCATCAGCCACTCGAAGCCGTCGAGGATGCCGACCACCTCCACGCCCTCGAGGGCGCAGCGAATGGCGGCGGCGCTGATGACGCTGTTGATGCCTGGCGCGGGCCCCCCGCCCACCAGGATGGCGACCTTGTCGGGACGACGCACGGCTGAACCTCCACTGCTGACTCGGATCCCTCTGCTCGGCCCGCGGTGCGGCCGCTCGCTCGAGGCCCCCGGGAGCGGCGTCGACGGGCGACCTCCGGGGACTCGCCCCGCACGGCCAGCCCCGCCCCCACGGGCCGGTTTTCTATCATACTCGCACGGCCTTGAGACGCGCGCCCGGACATCAGGGCCCTGGCGTCGCCCGACGGGGTACTGGTCAGGCAGGGGCCGATCGCCGTGCCGGGAGGCGGGCTCGCGCCCTGCCGGGCTTGCCCCCGCCGCGTGCGGCGCTCTGCATGGCGTCCATCCGCCACGCCGCCGCTCTGGCGGGGCGCAAGGATCGTAGCATCGGTCTTCAGGGCTCTCTAGCCACTCGCGCGCTTGACGCACGAGCCACGCTCCCTGATCGCGCGGGCGAGTCGTGAGGCTGGCCGCGTTCGACCGCTACATGGCGGGGACCAGGACGGTGGGCGCGGCGGCGCACTCGCGCCGGTAGCGCTCGGCAATGCGCCCGGCGACGGCCCTCCCGCTCCCGTGCTTCGCGAGGACGACGACCGACCCGCCGAAGCCGCCTCCTGTGAGGCGCGCGCCGAAGACATCCCGCTCGGCGCTCGCGATTTCAACCAGGGCGTCCACCTGCGGCACCGAGACCTCGTAGTCGTCGCGCATGGA
>Ga0116178_10000030_pt1 | contig 109531 bp, 105 predicted proteins | sample AD_STIC12_MetaG_FD_89880 | JGI IMG/M metagenome (GOLD analysis project Ga0116178, IMG submission 89880) | Active sludge microbial communities of municipal wastewater-treating anaerobic digesters from USA - AD_STIC12_MetaG | ecosystem: Engineered > Bioreactor > Anaerobic > Digestate | place...
CCCGACGCCGCCGTGTACTGGCTCGCGCGGATGATCGAGGGCGGCGCGGATCCCCTCTACATCGCGCGGAGGCTCGTCCGTTTCGCATCCGAGGACGTCGGCAACGCCGACCCCCAGGCGCTCTCGGTGGCGGTCGCCGCCAAGGACGCCTGTCATTTCATCGGCCTGCCGGAGGGCAGCACGGCGCTGACGCAGGCCGCCGTCTACCTGTCGACGGCCCCGAAGAGCAACGCCGTCTATCAGGCGTACCTCCGTGCCGCGGCTGACGCCCACACCGATCGCGCCGACCCGGTGCCGCTGCACCTGCGCAACGCCCCGACCCGGCTCATGAAGGCGCTCGGCTACGGCAAGGGCTATCAGTACGCTCACGACGACCCGGACGCGGTCACCGGCATGGACTGCCTGCCGCCCGCCGTGGCCGGGCGGAAGTACTACACGCCGACCGAACGTGGCTTCGAGAAGGAAATCAAGCGCCGCCTCGACGGATGGGCGGCCATTCGGAAGCGCCGGCAAAAGCAGGGCTAGCGCCCCTGGATCCCGGGCCCCGACTCCGGAGCTCAGGTCCGCTGGAAGTTCTTCTCCACTTCGCGGCGGGAGATACGCAGCATCACCGGCCGGCCGTGCGGGCACACGGTGGAGTAGGCGGTCTGCCGCAGCTCTTCCAAGATGTGCGCCATCTTCTCGAACGTGAGCGGGTCGTTGGCCTTCACCGCCGCATGGCAGGCCATGGTGGCCGCCATGTTCCGGAGGTGCTCCTCCACCGGCGCCGCCCCGCCCATCCCGTCGAGATCGTCGGCCAGGGCCTTCAGCGCCGCCGTGCCCTGCTCGCGGCCGAGGAGCGCCGGCATGGCGTCCACGCGGACGCTGGCCAGCCCGAAGTCCTCCACCTCGAACCCGCACCGCCGCAACTCGGCGCCGTGCGCGAGCAGCGCGGCGCGAGGGCCCGGCGGAAGGTCCATGACGATCGGCGTGAGCAGGCGCTGGCTGTCGAGCTGACCCGACAGCAGCCGGGCGGAGATGCGCTCGTAGAGCACTCGCTCGTGCGCGACGTGCTGGTCGATGATGGCGATGCCGTCTGCGTCCACGGCGATGATGAACGTGTTGCGGAACTGGCCGAGGGGCACGAGCGGCTTCAGCGCGATCTCCCCGAGCGAGCCGTCCGGCGCCGGGCCCGGCAGGCCGGCTCCGCCCCCAGCCTCCCCGGGGAGAGAGGCCGACGCCGCCCCGGGCCCGCCGGCCGGGCGGCGCGCCTCGGTCGCCGGCAGTTCCTCCACCGCGCGCGGACTCCGCGGGTACCACCCGGCCAGGAGCCCCGGCAGACTGATGGCGCGCGCCCCTGTGGCCTCGGCCTCAGGCGGCGAGAGCCGCAGTTCCGGCGCCGAGACGCCGCCAATGGCCTCCTGGACGGCACGTCGGACGATTTCGTGCACGAGAGACTGATCGCGGAAGCGCACCTCGGCCTTGGTCGGATGGACGTTCACGTCCACTGCGTCGGGCGGCATCTCGATGAACACGTGCGCCTCGGGCCTCCGCTCGCGCGCAGTCGCCGACGCGTACGCGTCGATGACGGCGTGGGCCACGGTGCGGTCCTTGACGATCCGGCGGTTGACGAAGAACTGCTGGGCGCCCCGCGTGGGCCCCGGCTCGGCCAGGGCCGCCACGAACCCGTGCACGCGGATCCCGCCCGCGTCCTTCACGAGGGGCACGAGATCCGGGCGATCCCCGTAGATCTGGTAGAACCGGTCCGCGAGAGTCGCCGCCGGCGGGCAGCGGAGCAGCACGCGCGGCCCGCTGGCGACGGTGAACCCGACGTCCGGGTGGGCCAGCGCGAGCTGGGAGGCGAGGCGGGACACCTGGGCCGTCTCTGCGGTGTCGGACTTCAGGAACTTGCGGCGGGCCGGCAGGTTGTAGAAGAGGTCGGCCACCTCGACGATCGTCCCCGGCGCCATCCCGACCTCGGAGACGGACGCCACCACGCCGCCGTTGACGCGCACCTCGGTGCCGGCGACCGCGCCGCGCCGCCGGGTCCGCACGACGAGGCGCGAAACCGACGCTATGCTGGGCAAGGCCTCGCCGCGGAAGCCCATCGTCTCGATCGCCTCGAGGTCTTCGGCGCGGGCGATCTTGCTCGTGGCGTGCCGCTCGAGGGCGAGGCGCGCATCATCCGCGTCCATGCCCTCCCCGTCGTCCTCGACCCGCACGAGCGCCTTGCCTCCCAGTTCGACTGCGACGGTGATCCGCGCGGCGCCGGCGTCGATGGCGTTCTCGACCAGTTCCTTGACGACCGACGCGGGGCGCTCGACGACCTCGCCGGCGGCGATCTGGCTGGCGAGATCGGGCGGGAGCTGGTGGATCCTGGGCACGGCGGCCTACCACCAGCGCCAGCGCCGGAACAGCCAGAGCAGCGCGGCGCCGGCGGCGGCCATGATGCCGAGGATCCACCAGAACTGCGCCGGTTCGCCGCCCGGGAAGTGGACGAGGGGCACGTTCATGCCGTACAGGCCGGTGAGCACGGTCATCGGCATGAAGACCGCCGAGAAGATCGTGAGGATCTTCATGACCTCGTTGAGCCGGTTCGACACGTTCGACAGGTGGGCCTCCAGGATCGCCGCGAGGCGATCGTGGAACAGCAGCGCTTCGTCCGAGATCCGCACCACGTGGTCGTAGACGTCGCGGAAGCGGTACGAGACCTCTTCGCTGACCTGCGGGAACTCGCGGCGGCCCAGCCGGCCGAGGATGTCGCGCTGCGGCAGGATGATGCGCCGCAGGGAGGCGACGTCGCGCTTGAGGTCGAGGATCTCCTGGTTCGTCGCGCGCGTCTCGGCCGCCTCGAAGACCGAGTCCTCCAGCTCGTCGATCCGCGCCTCGAGCTTGTCCACCTCCGGCCGGTAGTGGTCCACCATCGTGTCCACGATGCGATGCATCAGGGCCATCGGGCCTTCGGCCATGACGCGCGGATTCCGGAGGCAGAGCGCCTGCACCTCCGGGATCGTGCGCGACGTGCCGTCCGTCACGGTCACGAGGTAGGTCGGCCCGACGAAGAAGTCCGCGTCGTGCGTGGCGAATTCGTGCTGCGACGCCTTGAAGTCGATCCCGTGGAGAATGACGTAAAGGTAGCCATCGTAGGTCTCGGCCTTCGGGTGGTGCACGACCTGCAGCGCGTCCTCGACGGCCAGGTCGTGGAAGCCGAAGGTCGCCGACAGCAGGCGTGCTTCCTCGGCCTCTGGGGCGCTGAGATCGACCCAGACGACGGCGGCCGACCCGCCCGCGAGCCACGCGGGATCGACGCGGTCCGCCGTCGCAGTCCGTCCGTCGCGGTGCACGAGGATGGTCAGCATGGCAGGCGTGCGGCGGGCCCCAGCTTATCACCGTTGCCGAGCGCGCCGCGGGGCGGCCGGCGCCGCCCCGCGCGCGCGGCGGAGCCGGGGCGGGCCCGCCGCCCGCCCCGGCTCCGCAGTGGCGGCCAGGGCTAGTCGCCGACCTTGACCGACAGCGCCGCGTGCGCCGCCGCGAGCCGGGCCACCGGCACGCGGTACGGCGAGCAGCTCACGTAGTCCAGGCCGACCTTGTGGAAGAAGTGGATCGACGACGGGTCGCCGCCATGCTCGCCGCAGACGCCGAGCTTGATCCCGGGCCGCGACTGCCGCCCCTTCCCCACCGCGGTCGCCACCAGCTGGCCGACGCCGACGGTGTCGATCGACTGGAACGGATCGCGATCGAGGATCTTGCGCTCCTGGTAGACGCCGAGGAACTTGCCGATGTCGTCGCGCGAGAAGCCGAAGGTCATCTGCGTCAGGTCGTTGGTCCCGAACGAGAAGAACTGGGCCTCGCTCGCGATGTCGTCGGCCGTCACGGCCCCGCGCGGCACCTCAATCATGGTGCCCACGAGGTAGCGGATGGCCGCGCCCGTCTCCTTCATGACGTCGGCGGCCACCGCGTCCACGATGCGCTTCTGGTCGCGCAGTTCCTTGACGTCGCCGACCAGCGGGATCATGACTTCGGGCGTGACCTTCAGCCCCTCCTTGGCGAGCTGGCAGGCCGCTTCGAAGATGGCGCGGGCCTGCATCTCCGTGATCTCCGGGTACGTGATCCCGAGGCGCACGCCGCGGTGGCCGAGCATCGGGTTGAACTCGTGGAGCTGCTCGACGCGGTTCAGCAGCGCCCGCTTCTGCTCCAGGACGCCGGCGTCTCCATTCGTGGCTTCCAGCGTGGCGATTTCGACCATGAGGTCCTCGCGCTTCGGCAGGAACTCGTGGAGCGGCGGATCGATCGTCCGGATGGTGACCGGCTCGCCCTGCATGGCCTTGAACACGCCGTAGAAGTCGTCCCGCTGCAGCGGCAGCAGCTCGGCCAGGGCGGCGCGCCGATCCTGCTCGTTGTCGGCCAGGATCATCCGCTGGACCTTCTCGATGCGGCCCTCGCCGAAGAACATGTGCTCCGTGCGGCAGAGGCCGATGCCCCGCGCGCCGAAGGCGTACGCCAGCTCCGACTGGTCGGCCTGGTCGGCGTTGGCGCGAACCCCCAGGGTCCGCAGTTCGTCGGCCCAGCCCAGCAGCTGGCTGAACCGCTGGTAGATCGGCGAGTCCTCGGGCTTCATCTTGCCGGCCACGACCTGCAGAATCTCGCTCGGGCTCGTCGCAATCCTCCCGATCTTCACCTCGCCCGTCAGGCCGTCGAAGGAGATATGGTCGCCCTCCTGCACGGTCCGGCCGTTCACGCTGAAGGTCCTGGCGTGCTCGTTGATGCTGAGCGCGCCGGCGCCCACAACCGACGGCCGGCCCATCTGGCGGCCGACGACGGCGGCGTGCGACGTCATGCCTCCGGTGGCGGTCAGCACGCCCTGCGCCACCTCCATGCCGTGGATGTCGTCCGGCGCGGTTTCCTTCCGGACCAGCACGACGGGCTTGCCCTCCGCGGCCCACGCGACGGCCTGGTCCGCGGTGAACACCACCTGGCCGGACGCCGCGCCGGGCGACGCGGGAAGGCCCGTGGTGGCCACCGGGACTTTCTTCCACTCGGCCGCGTCGAACATCGGAGCCAGCAGCTGCGACAGCGAAGCCGGCTCGACGAGCAGGAGCGCCTCCTTCGGCGTGAGGAGTCCCTCCTTCACCAGGTCGGTCGCGATGACGACGGCCGCGTACCCGGTGCGCTTGCCGCTCCGCGTCTGGAGCATGTAGAGCGTGTCGTTCTCGATCGTGAACTCGAAGTCCTGGATGTCCTTGTAGTGCCTCTCGAGGCGCGAGGTGAAGTCGCGCAGCTGCCGGTACGCCTTCGGCATCACCTCCGCCAGCTCCTTGATGGGCCGCGGCGTCCGAATGCCGGCGACGACGTCCTCGCCCTGGGCGTTCACCAGGAACTCGCCGAAGAACTCGTTCGCGCCGGTCGCGGGATTCCGCGTGAAGCCGACGCCGGTGCCCGAGCGGTCGCCCGTGTTGCCGAACACCATCAGCTGGATGTTGACGGCGGTCCCGATGTGGTCGGGAATCTCGTAGATGCGGCGGTAGGTGATCGCTCGCTCGTTGTTCCAGGAGCGGAACACGGCGTCGCGCGCCATCTTGAGCTGCTCGAGCGGATCCTGCGGGAACGGCCGCCCCGTCTCGGCGACCACGAGCGCCTGGAAGCGCGCCACCGTCTCCCTCATGCCGTCCTCGCCGAGCTCCGTGTCCATCTTGGCGCCGTGGGCATGCTTGACGGCCTCGAACTCGTGCTCGAACTTCTCCTTCGGGATCTCCAGCACGACGTTGCCGAACATCTGAATGAACCGGCGGTAGCTGTCGTACGCGAAACGGCCGTTCTTCGTGCGCGCCTTCAGCCCCTCGACGGCGGCATCGGTCAAGCCGAGGTTGAGGATCGTGTCCATCATCCCGGGCATGGAGAACTTCGCGCCGGATCGCACCGACACGAGCAGCGGGTTGTCCGTCGATCCGAACGTCGCCCCGGCCGCCTTCTCGAGTCTGCGAACGTGGGCCATCATCTCGTCCTCGATGGCCTGCGGCAGCGTGCGGCCCGAGGCGTACCACAGGTTGCAGGCCGCCGTCGAGATGGTGAAGCCCGGCGGGACCGGCAGCCCGGCGTTGGTCATCTCGGCGAGGCCCGAGCCCTTGCCGCCGAGCACGTCCTTCATCGTCCGGTTGCCTTCGGCCTTGCCTCCCCCGAAGCTGTACACGTACTTCTTCGCCGCACCCGGCGCCTTCGCGGCCTTAGCCGCCGGCTTCGCCGGTCGCGCCGCGGCCTTCCGCGCCGGGGCCGCCTTCCGGACCGCCGGCTTCGTCGATCGCCCCGCCGGCTTCGTCGGTCGCGCCGCGGGCTTCCGCGCCGGGGCCGCCTTCCGGACCGCCGCGCGCGTCGCGCGCGCCGCCTTCGCCTTCGTCTTCGCAGTCTTCTTTGCCATCTTCGCTATGACTCCGTCTGTGGTTGTGACTCCGCCGTCGGGACGATTTCCGAGATGTCCGCGAGCTCGAGCAAGAGATCGTACAGCCGCCTCAGCAGCGAGAGCCGCTGCGTCCTCAACTCCTCATCGTCCACCATCACGAACACGTCCGTGAAGAACGCATCCACCGCCGGCCGGAAGCCGGACGCGATCCGAAACGCCTGTTCGTACCGTCGCGACGAGGCGGCCTCACGGATCGCCGCCGCGCGCGCGCCCACCTCGGCGACGAGCGCCCGCTCGGCGGGCTCCGTCAGCCGATCCACGGCGGAGGTCGGCGGGCCCTGAAGCTCGCGCGACAGGTTCTTCACGCGCCTGAAGGCCACCGCGAGGGCATCGAAGTCCGACGACCCGCGGACGGCCTTCAACGCCTCGAGCCGGCGGCGGGCGTCCAGCGGATCGGGCACCTCCGTCAGCCGGCCCAGGACGGCGTTGATCTCGTCGTACGCGAACCCGCGCTGCTCGAAGAGGTAGCGGAGCCGGTCGAGGAAGAACGACGAAACGGCCGCGCGCCACGCCTGGGGTTCTCCGCCCCCGCCCGGCAAGTCCCCCACTCCAGCCCGGGCCCGATCGAGCAGCCGGCCGAACGGGATCGGGACCTCGAGGCCGGCAAGCTCCGGCAGATCCACCAGCGTCCGCAGCAGCCCGTGGGACTGCCGCCGCAGGCCGAACGGGTCGCGCGTCCCGGTGGGCCGCTCTCCGGCCGCGAACAGCGCCGTCACGGTGTCCAGCTTGTCGGCCACCGACACGGCCGCCCACGTCACGCTCGCGGGCCCGAGATCCGAGCGCGTGGGCGGCGCCGACGGCTCCACCCCGACAGGCAGATAGTGGAAGTAGATCGCGCGCCAGACCGCCTCGGGCAGGCCATGCTCCCTCGCGTAGATGCCGCCCATCTCGCCTTGAAGCTCGGTCAGCTCGCGCACCAGGTCGGTGGCGAGGTCGGCCTTGGCGAGCCGTCCGGCCAGCCCGGCCGCGGCGGCGGCGTCAGGCGACGCCAGCACCTCGGCTGCCAGCCACGACGCCAGCGCTTCGAGCCTCCGCGCCTTGGCCAGATAGCTGCCGACCTGCTTGTGGAAGAGCACGGTTTCGAGGCGGAGCAGGTGGTCGTCGAGCGTCGTCCGGCAGTCGGCGTCCCAGAAGAACCGCGCATCGCGCAGCCGCGCCACCAGCGTGCGTTCCAGGTTCCGCGCGATCGCGCGGGGGTCGTCGGGCTCGGTGTTGACCACCGCGAGGAACGCGGGCATCAGGCTGCCCCGGTCGGTGACGACCGGAAAGAAGTGCTGGTGGTGGATCATCGTGGTCGTCAGCACCTCGTCGGGCAGCTGCAGGAACTCCGTGGCGAAGGCGCCGGCCACCACCGACGGGTATTCGACGAGATCGGGGACCTCCTGCAGGAGCCGCGACTTCTTGGCGGCGGCGCTCACCCGGCCGCCCAAGCGGCGCGCCTGGGCGTCGAGTTCGCGGATGATCTTCGCGTGGCGCTCCTCGCGGTCGAGCATCACGAAGTTCTCGAGGAGCTTCGCGCGGTACTCCTGGAAGGACCGCACCTTGATCGCCCGGCCGGCGCGGCCGCTCGTCGCCAGGAAGCGGTGCCCGTAGGTGAGGGCCCCGGAACGGACGTCCTGCACCAGGCCGCTCCTGGCGGCCTCGGATCGTCCAATCACGAACGGCACCACACGGCCGCCGTACAGGAACACGATCCAGCGGATCGGGCGGCCGAACAGCAGCTCGCCGCGGCCGTCGTCCAGCCGCGCATCCCAGCGCATCTGCTTCGGACACGACAGCGCGCGCAGGATGCCGGCCAGGACGCTCGGCAGGACGTCGGCAGCCGGCTTGCCCCGCACACGGTTGCGGACGGCCAGGTACTCCCCCCGCCCAGTCGTCACGCGCTCCAGGGCATCCGGCTCCACGCCGTGCTTCCTCGCGAAGCCCGCAGCGGCCGGGCTCGGCGAGCCGTCGGGGTTGAACGCCGCGGCCGCGGGCGGGCCCGTCAGCACGTCCTCGCGATCCGACTGGCGCTCGGCGAGCCGGCCGATGCGGACGACGAGCCGTCTGGGCGTGCCGAAGGTCTCAATGGGCGCCTGGGTCTCCAGCCGGGCCTCCTCGAGGCCCGCCTTCGCCGCTTCGCCAAGCTGCCGGGTCAGCGGCGGCAGCCAGCTCGCCGGGATCTCCTCGCACCCAAGCTCGATGAGCAGCTCACGATCCATGCTGGCCTCGCGCCCCCGCCGCCGGGGACGGCGCCGGCTGCGCCTCGGACTCGACATACGCCTTGGCCACGGCCACCGCGAGTTGACGCACCCGCAGGATGTAGGCCGTCCGCTCGGTCACGCCGACGCCGCCGCTGGAGTCGAGGACGTTGAAGAGATGGGAACACTTCAGCGCCTGCTCGAGGGCGGGGAGCACGAGCCCGCTCTCCAGGAGCACGCCGGCCAGCCCGTGGTGCTTCTCGAAGAGGTCGCGGTGCAGCCCGACGAACGCCTCGCGCGGCATGGCCACCTGCCCGAACGCGTAACGGGACTGCTCCACCTCGTCGCGCAGCCGCACCTCGCGGTAGGAGACGCCCGGCGCCCACTGCAGGTCGTAGACGTTGTCGACGCGCTGCAGGAACATCGCGATCCGCTCGAGGCCGTACGTGATCTCCACCGAGACGGGCTCCAGATCGAGGCCGCCCACCTGCTGGAAGTAGGTGAACTGGGTGATCTCCAGCCCGTCGAGCAGAACCTGCCAGCCGATGCCCCAGGCGCCGAGGGTGGGCGATTCCCAGTTGTCCTCTTCGAAGCGCACGTCGTGGCGCCTGGGCTCGATCCCGCACGCCTCGAGGCTCCGCAGGTAGAGGGCCTGGATCTCGTCCGGCGCGGGCTTCATGATGACCTGGAACTGGTGATGCTTGAACAGGCGGTTGGGGTTCTCCCCGAACCGTCCGTCGTCTGGGCGCCGCGACGGCTGGACGTACGCGACGTTCCAGTGGCGGGGCCCGAGCACCCGCAGCGCCGTCTCGGGGTGCGAGGTGCCCGCGCCGACCTCGAGGTCGAGGGGCTGCTGGATCAGGCATCCCTGGGAGGCCCAGAAGTGCGAGAGCGTGAAAATCAGATCCTGAAGCGTCACGGCACGTTCCAGTCGCCCCCGGGGGTTCTACGACGGCCCGCGGATCTCGCGGAGCACGCGGGCCGACCTGACGTCCTTCTCCAAGTGCACCGCGATCAACGCGCGGTGCGCCGCCTCGAGCTCCCGGAGCGCGCGCGCGGACACGGGGAACTGGCCGAGCCGCTCCGGCCCGACCGCCGCCGAGGCCCGGAGGAACCCGACGGCCTCCCCCGACAGCACGAAGGCCCGGCTGCCCGCCGCCGCGGCGCACGCGCCGCAGCAGTAGGCCCGCTCCCCGGGGAGCAGGGCCGCCGCCGGCCCCGATCCGCCGCCGAGCGCCGCCCCGCAGGCCGCGCAGGCCAGCCGAGCGGGGTACACGCCCTGGAGCCGCAGCAGCCAGTACTCGAAGTACCGCGCGAGCGGCTCCACGGCGACGCCTGCGCCCAAGGCGTCGATCGCCGACGAGCCGAGGCGGTACAGGCGCTCGTCGGCGTCTCCCTCGGGCGCGCACTCGTCGAGGAGCTCCGCGAAGTAGCCCGCGTGGCAGAGCGCCTCGTCCCGGCCCCGCCAGAGCGGCGACGCCAGGAGTTCGGCGTCGCTGAGCGACACCAGCTCGCGGCGTTCGCGCTCGAAGTACGTGACCTCCACCCGGCTGAGCGGCTCGAGCGCCCCGCCGAAGCGCGAGCGCGGGCGCCTCGATCCCTTGGCCACGCCGCGTCGCTTGCCGCGGTCGCGCGTCAGGAACACCACGATGCGATCCGCCTCCCCGAGCTTGTACGTGCGGAGAACGATCGCTTCAGTGGTGTAGAGCGGCATCACACACGCGCGGCCGCCGGCGCACGCGCGTTCAGCATTCTACCTTGCTTTGCCCCGGCTTTGCCCAGCGGCCCGCTAGCGGCCCTCACGCAGCCCGATCTCGTCGAGCAGGCGCGGGTCCTCCCGCCAGCCGGCCCGGGCCTTGACGCGGAGGTCCAGGAACACGCGCGCGCCGAAGAACCGCTCCAGTTCCTGGCGGGCCTCGGTTCCGATCCGCTTGATCATCGATCCGCCCCGCCCGACGACGATGGCCTTCTGCGACTCGCGCTCCACGAGGATCGTGCAGAACAGGCGCATGAGGCCGCCCTTGCCTGCCTCCTCGAAGCGATCGATGAGCACCGCCGACGAGAACGGCAGCTCGTCGCGGGTGTGCCGGAGCACCTTCTCCCGGACGATCTCGGCCACAAACGCACGCTCGGGCTGGTCGGTCAGGTAGTCCTCGGGGTAAAGCGGCTCCCCTTCCGGCAGGCGGCCCAGCAGCGCGCGCAGCAGGTCCGCCTCCTGCTCACCGGTCAGCGCCGACACCGGCACGATGTCGTCGAAGCGGGCCAGGCGGCTCCACCGCTCGATGAGCGGCAGCAGTGCGGGGCGGGCGACGCGGTCGATCTTGTTCAGCGCGAGCACGAGGGGGCGCGAGGCCTTCGCCAGCAGCGCCGCCAGGTATTCGTCCCCCGCGCCGACTTCCTCGGAGGCGTCGGCCACGGCGCACACGACGTCAGCCTGGCCCAGGCTCACGATCGCGGCGTCCACCATCCGAACGTTGAGGCGGTGAAGCGGGCGGTGGATGCCGGGCGTGTCGATGAACACGATCTGGCCGCCGTCGCCGCTTCGCACGCCCAGGATGCGCGTGCGCGTCGTCTGCGGCTTGTCCGAAACGATGGCCACCTTCTGCCCGACGAGCCGGTTCATGAGCGTCGACTTCCCGGCGTTCGGCCGACCGACGAGCGCGACGAGCCCGGCCTTCACGGCGACCCGGCCTCTGGCGCCGTCGCGCCGGCGGCCGTGGCGCGCTCGGCGCGGGCCACTCGAAGCCGGTGCACGCGCCTCCGCTCGGCATGGATCACCTCCACGGCCAGGCCGTCCACCAGCAACGACTCGCCCGTCGCCGGTACGCGCCCGAGCCGCGCCATCAGGTACCCGCCGAACGTGTCGAACCCCTCCCGCTCGATGACGACGCCCAGACGGTCTGCGACCGCCTCGATGTCGGCCTTGCCCGACACGACGAAGCGCCCGCCGCCCTCGTCCACGATCGCCTCGGTCTCGACGTCGTACTCGTCGCGGATCTCGCCGACGATCTCCTCGATGAGGTCCTCGAGGGTGACGAGCCCGGCCGTGCCGCCGTATTCGTCCACGACGATGGCGATCTGCCACTGCTGGCGCTGGAACTCGCGCAGGAGATCCGACACGCGCTTGGTTTCCGGCACGACGTACGCGGGGCGCACGAGCGCCGGCACGGGCTTGTCCGGCGGCTCGTCTTCCGGCAGCCGGATCAGATCCTTGATGAAGACGAAGCCGACGATGTGATCCAGGGAGTCCACGTACACGGGGATGCGCGAGTACTCGTGCTCGCGGAAGAACGCCCGGAGCTCCGCCAGCGTCGTCTCCGCGCGGACGGCGACGATGTCCGGCCGGGGCGTCATCACCTCCCGCACCAGCGTGTCGCCGAAGTCCACGACCGACTGCAGCAGCTGCCGCTCGTCCCGCTCGATCAGCCCTTCCTGCTCACCCGCGTCGAGATAGGCCGCCGTCGCCTGCTGCTGGTCCTCGTCGGACGCGGCCGGGTCCGCCGCCGCCGGCCGCGCCTGGCGCCACGCCGCCGCGGCGCGCAGCGGCGCGACGATCGGCCAGAGGGCGCGGGCCGCGACGTCGAACGACGGAATCAGCGCCTCCAGCGCGCGCTCGGGGTCGCGTCTGACGATGAGATACGGCAGCAGGTGTTCGAACACGAGAATGAACGTGAGACTCCCGAGGAAGATCCAGGCGAGGCCCGCGGCGCCGCCGCGCCAGCACACCGTCGCCAGCAGCAGCGCGACCGCGATGTGAATCCCGCCGAGCATGGCGCGGACGGGCAGGAACAGCTGGACGGGGTCGTCGAGGTAGGCCCCCAGCCGGCTCGAGCGGCTGCCCCGTTCGGCCAGCAGGCGCAGCGACAGCCGCATGAGCAGCGCGAACGCCGCGCTCACCGCCCCCAGGTAGACAGCGGCCGCGGCCAGCAGGGCGAGCAGGCCCGGGAGGATCACGGCGCGCCCCCTTCCCGCTCGATCAGGCCCTCGCGCAGGCCGCCCTTCCGCCGGAGCCGCGACTCGACGGCCCGCATGCGGTCGCGGTCGGAGTCCCGTTCATGGTCGTAGCCGAGCAGGTGCAACAGGCCGTGCAGGGCCAGCACGCGCGCTTCGACGCCGAAGGCATGGCCGGCCGCGGCGGCCTGCCGCCTGGCCGCCCCCGCGGCAATGGCGATGTCGCCGAGCAGCCCGGGCTCGTCCGAGGGGAACGCGAGCACGTCGGTCACGGCGTCCTTCCCCCGGTAGCGCCGGTTGAGGTCCCGGATGTGCGCGTCACTGACAAACGCCACCACCACCTCGCCCCGCGCGAAGGCCGGGGCCGCCGAGGCCAGCCAGGCCGCGAGGCCCGGCGCCCGCACCGGGCGGCGCATCCGGCTGGCCACGGTGACACGCACGCCGCGCCGGCCCGGCGCCGAGCCGCTGCGCGCGCTCATGCCGGGCTCTCCTGGCCCCTCGCGCCGGGCCCGCGCGAGGAGTACGCCTCGTACGCCCGGACAATCAGCTGCACGACCTTGTGCCGCACGACGTCGCGCTCGTCGAAGGAGACGAACTCGACGCCCTCGACGCCGCCGACGACGCCAATGGCCTCGATGAGGCCCGACGTCCTGCCGGCCGGCAGGTCGATCTGCGTGATGTCGCCGGTGACCACGGCCTTGGATCCCAGGCCCAGGCGCGTGAGGAACATCTTCATCTGCTCGCTGCTCGTGTTCTGGGCCTCGTCGAGGATGACGAAGGCGTCGCCGAGCGTGCGCCCGCGCATGAACGCCAGCGGCGCAATCTCGATTGTGCCGCGCTCGATCAAGCGATCCGCCCGTTCGCCGTCCATCATGTCGTAGAGCGCGTCGTAGAGCGGCCTGAGATAGGGGTTCACCTTCTCCTGCAAATCGCCCGGCAGGAAGCCCAGCTTCTCGCCCGCCTCGACGGCCGGCCGCGCCAGCACGATGCGGCTCACGCGCTTCGCCAGCAGGTACGAGACCGCCTGGGCCATTGCCAGGTAGGTCTTGCCCGTGCCGGCCGGGCCGATGCCGAAGACGATGTCCGCACGGTCGATGGCCTCGATGTAGCGCCGCTGGTTGAGGCTGCGGGCATTCACCGTCCGTCGGCCGCCTCCCGGGCGCAGCGCGGACTTCAGGAAGAAGTCGCGGAGGTCCGCGGACGGGTCCTGCGCGAGCAGGTCGGCCGCCGTCTTGACGTCCCCGTTCGTCAGCCGGTAGCCGTCCTTCTGCAGCGCCAGCAGCCGCCCGACGAGGTGCTCGACGCGCGCGACGGCCAACGGGTCTCCCGACACGACGAGATCCGGCCCGTGCGTCGAGAGCCGGACGTTGGCCAGCGACTCGATGAAGCGCAGGTTCTCGTCGTACGCGCCGAAGAGCGCCTCCACCCCTTCGTCGGGCAGCGAAATCGTCCGCGTCGCCGGTCCCGGGGCCTTCGCGTCCATCCCTCAGTCCCCGATGCGGAGCTTCAGCTCGCGCAACTGCCTGTCGTCGACGGGCGCCGGCGCCGACGACATCAAGTCCACTGCCTGCGCCGTCTTCGGGAACGCGATGACGTCCCGAATCGAAGGCTCGCCGGCGAGAATGGCCACGATCCGATCCAAGCCGAGCGCGATCCCCCCGTGCGGCGGCGTCCCGTACTCGAGCGCTTCGAGGAAGAAGCCGAAGCGCAGCCTGGCCTGCTCCTCGCTGATGCCGAGCAGCGAGAACATGCGGCGCTGGAGGCCCGTGTCGTGGATGCGGATGCTGCCGCCGCCGATCTCGCTGCCGTTCAGCACGAGATCGTAGGCTTGCGCCAGGGCCTTGCCGGGCTCTTCTTCCAGACGGTCGATGTGGGCCTCGACGGGCGACGTGAACGGGTGGTGCATGGCCACCCACCGCCTCTCCTCGGAGTCCCACTCGAGGAGCGGGAAGTCGGTCACCCACGTGAACGCGAACGCGCCCGGCTCGAGCCAGCCCCTGGCGTCCGCCACCGAGAGGCGAAGCCGGCCGAGCGCCCGGGAGGTCGCATCCGGGGCGCCGCTGGCCAGGAGCAGCAGGTCGGCCTCGCCCGCCCCCGCGGCCTCCAGCGCGGCGCGCAGCGTGGCCTCGCCCGCGGCGTTCAGGATCGGGCTCTGGACCGCGCTGCCGGCCTGCCGCACCCACGCGAGCCCTCCGGCGCCGGCGGCCTTCGCTTCGCCGGTCAGGGCATCGAGCTCACGGCGCGACGCGCGCCCGCCGCCGGGGACGACGAGCCCGCGCACCGCGCCGCCAGCCGCGACGGCGTCCCGGAAGACGCCGAACGTCGAGCCCGCGAAGACGCCGGACACGTCCGCAATGGCCATGCCGACGCGCAGGTCCGGCTTGTCGGATCCGTAGCGCGCAATCGCGTCGGCGTAGGTCATCCGCGGGAACGGCACGTCGACGTGCAGCCCCGCCGCCTCGAAGATCCGCTGCATGAGCGGCTCGATGGCGGCGAACACCAGCTCGCGTGTGGCGAACGACAGCTCCACGTCGATCTGGGTGAACTCCGGCTGCCGGTCGGCGCGCAGGTCCTCGTCCCGGAAGCACTTGACGATCTGGAAGTACCGGTCGAAGCCCGAGACCATCAGGAGCTGCTTGAGGATCTGGGGAGACTGCGGCAGCGCGTAGAACTCGCCCGGATGGACGCGGCTCGGCACCAGGTAATCGCGCGCTCCTTCCGGCGTGGACTTGGCGAGCACGGGCGTCTCGACCTCCCAGAAGCCGGCGCCGTCGAAGTACTGGCGCACCGCCATGGTCACGCGGTGCCGCAGGCCGAAATTCGCTTGGAGCGACGGGCGCCTGAGGTCCAGATAGCGATACTTCAGGCGCAGCTCCTCGGACGCCGCCACGTCGTCGGCCACGACGAACGGCGGCACGCGGGCCTCGCTGAGGACCCGCAGCTCGGCGGCCTGGACCTCGACTTCGCCCGTCGGCAGGCGGCGGTTGATCGCCTCGGGCGCCCGAGGCCGCACGCGGCCCTTCACGCCGATGACGAACTCGGCCCGCAGCTGCCTGGCCCGCGTGCGGAGGGCCTCGTCGTCCGCGATGACCTGCGTCAGGCCATAGCGGTCCCGCACGTCCAGGAAGACGAGGTGCCCGAGGTCGCGAACCTTGTGGACCCAGCCGAGCAGCAGGACGTCGCGCCCCGCGTCGGAGGCCCGGAGTCCGCCGCACGTGTGCGTGCGGGCCCAGTCGCCGAGTGTGTCCACCACGAGTGTCTACTCCCGCCCGCCATTCACCAAGGCCCGGCACTCCTCGACGACCGCCTCGCGGCGCACGCGGCGCTGGCCGCCGGTGGCCATGTCCTTGACGCTCACCTCGCCAGCGGCGAGTTCCTCTTCGCCGAGGATGAGCGTGAAAGCGGCGCGCAGGCGGTCAGCGCGCTTCATCTGCGCCTTCAGGCTGCGGCCCTCGTATTCCATGTGGGCTTCGAGCTCGGCACGCCGCAAGTCGCGCAGCAGCGCAAGGGCGGCATCGCGGGCGGCCTCGCCCATGTACGCGACAAACAGGGGGCGGCGCCGCTCGCTGCGCCGCGGCTCGGGCATGGCCAGCACGAGCCGCTCCAGGCCGGCGGCAAAGCCGATGCCCGTACGGTCCGGGCCGCCCAGCTGACGGAACAACCCGTCGTACCGGCCGCCGCCCAGCAGCGCGTTCTGGGCGCCAATGCCGCCAGCCAGGATCTCGAACGTCGTTCGCGTGTAGTAATCGAGGCCGCGGACCAGCCGGTGCGACACGCGGTACGGGATGCCGTACATGCCCAGGTGGCGCTCGACCGCCGCGAAGTGCGTCCGGCATCCGTCGCACAGGAAGTCCAGCGAGTGCGGGAGCGCGTCGATGACAGGCTGATCCGCCGGCACCTTGCAATCGAAGATGCGCAGCGGGTTCGTCTGCGCGCGCCGCTGGCAGTCCCGGCAGAGCCGGGAGACGTCGGCACCGAGGGCGGCGACGAGCGCCGCCGCGAAGGCGGGACGGCAGGCCGGGCACCCGACCGAGTTGACGACCAGCTCCGCACCGACGATCCCGAGGGCCGCCACCAGGGCCCAGGCCAGGTCGACGACCTCGGCGTCGATCGCCGGGTCGGCCATCCCGAAGACCTCGACGTCGAGCTGATGGAACTGGCGGTACCGCCCCTTCTGCGGCCGCTCGTAGCGGAACATCGGCCCGAACAGGTAGACCTTCGGGGCCGCCATGCGCTGTTCCAGGGCGTGCTCGACGAACGCCCGCACGAGGCTGGGAGTGGCCTCCGGGCGCAGCGTCACCCGCTCCCCGCCCTTGTCGGTGAAGGCGTACATCTCCTTCTGGACGATGTCCGTCGTTTCGCCGGTGCCCTTCGCGAAGAGCTCCTCGCGCTCGATGATCGGGGTCCGCACCTCTGCGTAGCCGTAGCGTTCGAACAGCCGCCGCGAGATGTCCTCCGCGCGCTGCCAGCGCTCGACCTCGCCGGGCAGGATGTCGTGGGTTCCTCGGATCGCTGGGATCATGGCGTGAGCAGGTCCTCGCCGGGCCGCACCGCGCGCCCCCGCAGGCGGCGCTCGCGCGTCATCGCCTGAAGACGGCCATCACAATCGTCAGCACCAGGCTGACGAGGACGGCGGTGGTGATCGGCAGGCAGAAGGTGACGGCGCCCCGGCGGACGACGATATCCCCCGGCAGCCTCCCGAGAGGCACACCCCACCATATCAGCAGGCCGCCCGCCGCGACGAGGAGGCCGAATCCGACCAGGAACTTTCCGAAGGCCAGGGCCGTGGTCCCTTCCCGGCGCCGTCACACGAGGTCGGCGCCCGCGAAGAAGTACCCGATCTCGAACGCGGCGGTCTCCGGGGCATCGGACCCGTGGGTCGCATTGCGCTCGATGTTCGTGCCGAACTCCGCCCGGATCGAACCCGCCGGCGCTTTCGCCGGGTCGGTCGCCCCCATCAGGTCGCGCCACCTCGCGATGGCGCCCTCCGCTTCGAGGACCATGACGACGATCGGGCCCGAGGACATGAACGACGCCAGGCTGCCGAAGAAGGGCCGCGCGCGATGCACGGCGTAGAATCCCTCCGCCTCGGCACGCGTCAGCGACCGGAGGCGCAGGCCGACGATGCGGAAGCCCGCCTGTTCGATGCGCTGGATGATGGACCCGACGAGGCGTTTCTCGACGGCGTCTGGCTTGACGATGGCGAGCGTACGCTCCATATCCCTAGAATTATACCGCCGGTACCCGTCTTCCCCCCACCGGACGGTCCTCCGGGGGCCGGATTCCGGTTTGACCCGCGGCGGCCGCAGCCGTAAGCTGATGGGGTCGAGCGCCTGAGGGCGCCAGGGAGACGCCGATGATTCAGCCGCCCGTCATGCATCCGCCGGCCCACCGCGACCAGTACGCCAGGAAGGGCAGCCTCGAGGGCGACACCCCGAACCAGCCCCAGCAGTGCAACTGCCACGGCAGCGCGCTCGACGAGGAGGGGCTGCCCGCGAACCCGGTGTTCATTGCAGAAGACGCCGAGGGCGCCGACGCCGATCAGACGCAGGGCTAGCTGCCAGCCGCCGGATCGGCCGGGCCGCGCGCCGCGTGCGGCAGCCCCCGTCGTGGGGGTCCGGCCCCCGGGCGCCCGGGCCCTCCAGCGCCCGGCCCTGAAGCCGCTACCGCAGCCGCGCCATGATGTCCGCGAGCGCCTCGCGGCCGGGCCGGGTTTGCGCCTCCGGCAGGAACGACAGCGGCGTGTCCACCACGTTCAACAGGTCCACGAAGCTCGGCTTGGCCGGGTCGACGTAGATCAGCCCGGTCGCCAACTCCCCTCTCTGGTTCGACTCGTGGAGAAGGGCCAAGGCCGCGAGCTTGTCGCGCGGATCGTACTTGTCGTCGAGCTTCTTCAGCACCACACGAGACCCGTCGTGCAGCGTCACCGCGATGGACGAGCCCGGGTCGTACTCGACGCTGATGTCGTCGAAGAAGGGCACGAACGTGATCTCGCCGAGCGGGTCGGCGTGATCCTTCACGTAGGCGTAGCTCTTGGTGGATCCCTCGTGGTCGTTGAAGGTGACGCAAGGGGAGATGACGTCGAGGAGCGCCGCGCCGCGGTGCGCCAGCGCGGCCTTCAGCACGGACGAGAGCTGCTTCTTGTCGCCCGAGAACGAGCGGGCGACGAACGTCGCGCCGAGCTGGACGGCGAGGGCGCACAGGTCCATCGCCGGCAGGCCGCTCACGACGCCGTTCTTCAGCGCCGAGCCGGCGTCGGCGGTCGGTGACAGTTGTCCCTTCGTCAGCCCGTAGCAGCCGTTGTTCTCGACGATGTAGACGATCGGGACATTGCGGCGCATGAGGTGGACGAACTGGCCCGCGCCGATCGCGCCGGTGTCGCCGTCCCCGCTCACACCGATGGGCAGCAGGGTCTTGTTCGCCAGGAGCGCGCCGGTCGCGACGGCCGGCATCCTGCCGTGCACGGCGTTGAACCCGTGCGAGCCGCCCAGGAAGTAGGCCGGGCTCTTGCTCGAGCAGCCAATGCCCGAGAGCTTGATCATCCGCTCCGGCTGGACGCCCATCTCGAAGCAGGCGTCCACGATGCGCTCCGAGATCGCGTTGTGGCCGCACCCGGCGCACAGCGTGGTCCGGCCGCCGCGGTATGCGGCGACCTCGAGGTTGATCCGGTTGATCTTGCGCCCCGCTGCCGGGGACGCCGGTGCTGGTGTCGTCATGGCCGCGCTCTCTGCCTAGCTTCGCGTTCCTGCGCGAGGATCTCGTCGGAGATGGACCGGGCGTCGATGGGCAGCCCGGTGTAGTAGACCACGCTTCGCAGTTTGCCGACCTGCCCGGGCGTGAGGTCGAGCTTGAGCAGGCTGAGCATCTGCGCGTCCCGGTTCTGCTCGACGACGTACACGCGGGCGTGGCGGTCGATGAACCGCTCCACCGCCTGCGTGAAGGGATACGAGCGGAGGCGGATGTACGAGGTGGCGAGCCCGGCCTCGGCAGCGAGCTGGCCGCGGGCTTCCTCGACCGCCCAGTGGCTGGTGCCGTAGGCGGCGATGGCGACCTGCGCGCCGGCGACCTCGTCCACGACCTCGGGCGGAACCGCCCGGCGCGCCGTCTCGAACTTGCGCGCGAGCCGGTCCATGAGAGACGTGTAGTCCTCGGCCCGCTCGCTGTACTGCCCCTTCGCGTTGTGGCCGGAGCCGCGGTTGAAGTACGCCGGCAGGCCGTCGCCCGGCACGGTCCGCCAGGGGATGCCGTCCCCGTCGACGTCCATGAACCGGCCCCAGTCGGGCAGCTTCTCGAGCGTCGCCCGGTCGAGGCGCTTGCCGCGATCGAGCGGAGCGTCCGGGTACGGGAACTCATCGGCCATCCAGGTGTTCATGCCGAGGTCGAGGTCGGTCATCACGAAGACCGGCGTCTGGAACCGTTCCGCCAGGTCGAAGGCCTTCATCGTCAGGCTGTAGCATTCCTCCGCGGAACTGGGGATGAGCATGATGTGCTTCGTATCGCCATGGGAGAGGACCGCGGTCGAGAGCATGTCCCCCTGCGATGTGCGGGTCGGGAGGCCGGTCGAGGGGCCGACGCGCTGGACGTCGATGATGACCGCCGGGACCTCGGTGAAGTACCCGAGGCCCGAGAACTCCGCCATCAGCGACATGCCCGGGCCCGAGGTCGCCGTCATCGAGCGCGCCCCCGCCCAGCCGGCGCCGATGGCCATTCCGATGGACGCCAGCTCGTCTTCCGCCTGCACGATGGCGAACGTCGCCTTGCCGGTCTCCGGGTCCACCCGGTACCGCTTCATGTAGTCGATCAGCGTCTCGACGACGGACGTCGAGGGGGTGATCGGGTACCACGTCACGACCGTGACGCCGGCCATCATCGCGCCGAGGGCCACCGCGGCGTTGGCCTCGATGAGGATCTTGCCGCGCGTCGCGTCCATGCGCTCGACCCTGAACGGATCGGCCTTGGACAGGTGCTCGGCGGCGTAGGCGTCGCCGGCCGCGAGGGCCGCGCGGTTGAGCGCCAGGGCCTTGGGCTTTCTGCCGAGCTGCTTCTCGAGCGCGCGGTCCATTTCGGCCAGATCGATGCCGAGCAGCCGCGACAGCACGCCGTCGTAGATCATGTTGCGCACAAGCCGGCGCAGCTTGGCGTCGGGGCAGACGGGCTTGACCAGCTCGTCGAAGGGCACCGGGTAGAAGGTCAGGTCGGCGCGCACCTCGTCGAGCTTGAGCGCCGCATCGTAGACGACCGCCGCGCCCGCGTCGAGCGCCAGCACGTCCTCGCGCGCCGTCTCCGGGTTCAGCGCGACGAGGATGTCAACGTCCTTCTTGCGGGCGATGTAGCCCCGCCAGTTGGCCCGGATCGTGTACCAGGTGGGCAGACCGGCGATGTTCGACGGGAACAGGTTCTTTCCGGACACCGGGATGCCCATCTGGAACAGCGACCGGATGAGGACGAGGTTCGCCGTCTGGCTTCCCGATCCGTTGACAGTCGCCACCTGGATGCTGAAATCGTTCACCACGTCGGAAGCCATGCGGGGTTCCCTGGGGAGAAGCGGCGCCGGCGCCGCGCCGGTCCTGTTGTGAAGCGCCCTCGAAGATCTTGAGTATAGCATGCGGGCATGCCCATCCCCGGGACGCGGCCGCGCGCTTCCCCCGCTCTTCGGGATCGAGCATTATGGATGGAGAGGCCCGAGCCGCAGGGAGGCAGCCGTGAACAACAGCGTGTTCCTTTTCGACGTCCCGCAAAATGAACCGGTGCTCGAGTACGGACCGGGATCGGCCGAGCGCGAGTCGCTCCAGGCGGAACTGGCCCGCCAGGCGGCCATGGAGGTCGAGATCCCCCTCGTCATTGCCGGCGAGGAGGTCCGAACCGGACGGACGCGGCCGGTCGTGATGCCGTGCGACCACGGCCATGTCCTCGCCCGCTGCCATCTGGCGGGCGAAGCCGAGGTGCGTCGCGCGGCCGAGGCGGCTGTTGAGGCGCACGAAGCCTGGTCCACGCTGTCCTGGATCGAACGGGCGTCGATCCTGATGAAGGCGGCCGAGCTGCTCTCGAAGCCGCACCGCCACCGCATCGTCGCCGCGACCATGCTCGGCCAGGGCAAGAGCGTCCACCAGGCCGAGATCGACGCGGCGTGCGAGACCATCGATTACCTGCGCTACAACGTCTACTTCGCGTCGCAAATCTACGCCGGGCAGCCGCGATCGACCCTCGAGCAGCTGAACCGCATGGAGTACCGGCCCCTCGAAGGCTTCGTCTTCACCGTCAGCCCGTTCAACTTCACGGCCATCGCCTCGAACCTCAACCTGGCGGTGGCCCTGATGGGCAACACCACCGTGTGGAAGCCCGCCACGACGTCGCTCCTGTCGAACTACTACCTGATGCAACTGCTCATGGAGGCGGGCATGCCGCCGGGCGTCGTCAACTTCGTGCCCGGCCAGGGGTCGGTCGTGGGCGGCGCGGCGCTGGCCCACCCGATGCTCGCCGGCATCCACTTCACCGGCTCAAATGCCACCTTCAACCAGCTCTGGCGGTCCGTGGCGGCCAACCTGACGTCCTACCGCTCGTACCCCCGCGTCGTCGGCGAAACCGGGGGGAAGGACTTCATCTTCGCCCATGCCTCCGCCGATCCGCTGGCTGTGGCGGCGGCGATGGTGCGCGGCGGGTTCGAGTACCAGGGCCAGAAGTGCTCGGCAGCCTCGCGGGCGTACATTCCTGCGTCGCTCTGGCCGGCGACCCGGAGGGCCCTCGTCGACATGCTCGGGCGCGTCCGCGTCGGCGACGTCCGCGACTTCGGCAACTTCATGAACGCCGTCATCGACGAGCCGGCGTTCGACGGCATCATGGGCTACATCGAGCAGGCCAGGGCCTCCGCGGACGCGCGGATCCTCTTCGGCGGCAGCGGCGACAAGTCGAGCGGGTTCTACATCCAGCCGACGGTGATCGAAACCACCGATCCGCACTTCATCACGATGGAGGAGGAGATCTTCGGGCCGGTGCTCACGGTGTTCGTCTACGAGGACGCGCGCTATCTCGACGCGCTTCGCCTGTGCGATGCCACGTCGCCCTACGCCCTGACCGGGGCCGTGTTCTGCCGAGACCGCTACGCGTTTGTCGAGGCCTGCCGGGTGCTCCGCTACGCCGCCGGGAACTTCTACATCAACGACAAGCCGACCGGGGCAATGGTCGGCCTCCAGCCGTTCGGCGGGGCGCGCGCCTCGGGAACGAACGACAAGGCGGGCGGGCCGCTCAACCTGCTGCGGTGGATCAGCCCGCGCACCATCAAGGAGACGTTCCTGCCGGCGACGGCGTTCGAGTACCCGTTCATGGCCTGAGCCGGGGCCCGGGCCGGAGCCGGGAGGCGCCCGTTTGCCCGGGGACCGGCGCCGCGTACAATGGTGGGATGATGAAGCCGAATCCGACGCTCCTGCGCCGCCTCCTGCTCGTGGCCCTCGCTCTTGGCGCCGCCGGCGCCGCGTGCTCGTCCAAGCCCGCTTCGCCGCCGGTTCCTGCCGACGCCTGGGCGGTGGTCAACGGCCACGTGATCACGCGCGACGCCGTGGAGAAGGCGTTCCGCATCTCGCCTCCGGCCACCGCGCCGGCCTCCGAGGAGGAAGAGACCACTGCCAAGCTGGCGCTCCTCGACGAGCTGATCACCGAGCAGCTCCTCGTCGCGAAGGCGGGTGCGCTGCAGATCCAGCTGCCGGACACCGAACTGGACGCGGCGTACGTGGAGGCGCGCAAGAACATCCCCGACGAGACTTACCAGCAGGAGCTGGCCAGGCGGAACCTGACGGCAGGCGACATGCGCGAGGGCCTTCGCCGCGACATGCTCGTGCAGAAACTGCTCGACCGCGAGGTGCTGTCCAAGGTGAGCGTCACCGACCAGGAGGTCGCCGCGTACTTCGAGGCCAACCGCGCGCAGTTCAACCGCACCGAGGACGCGTACCGGCTCGCGCAGATCGTCGTCACGCCCGTCCGGGACGCCCGCGTGGCCAACAGGACGAACAGCGACGCAACGACGCCGCAGGAAGCCGCGGCCAAGGCGCAGACGGTGATGGAGCGCCTGAGATCCGGCGCGCCGTTCGCCGACGTGGCCGCCGACCTCTCGGAGGATCCCGACACGGCGCCGCGCGGGGGCGACCTGGGCTTCGTGCCCGTGTCGGCGCTCCGCCAGGCCCCGCCCCAACTGCGCGATGCGGTCCTCAAGGGCACCATCGGCTCGGCCAAGCTGCTCAATATCAACGGCGCCTACACCGTGCTCGTGGTGATCGCGAAGGACCAGGCCGGACAGAAGGATCTCGCCATGCCCGAGGTGAAGCAGGGCATCACCGAGGGGCTGCGCAACCGCCGCGCCCAACTGCTCCGGACGGCGTTCCTGGCGGCGATCCGCAACGGCGCCGTCATCGAGAACCTGGCGGCGGCGCGCATCCTCGAGTCGAAGGGACAGGCCCCCAGCGTGGCGCCCGCCGCGCCGGGGTCCAAGTAGCGGCTCGGGGCAGTACCCCCGGCCCGGGGCGGCACGCCCGGGGAAAGGCCACGGGATTACGGAACCGGCGAGGCCGGCCGGGCAAGGGCCCGGCCGGCGCCGCGGTTCACGGCGGCTGCAAGGGCCCGGCGCCCCCCTACTGCAGCCGGTCGGCGCGCGCGACCAGCTTCTTCACGACCTCCTGGCAGGCCTTCTCCTGCGCATCGCCCAGCGCGCTCTCCCGGAACTCGCTGGAGCGCATGTTCAGCCCGGTGCCGCCCTTCGAGAAGTTCAAGGCCGTCGCCTTCCTCGACGAGCCCTCGGCCTTGACCGATGCCAGGACCTCGGCGGTGCTGGTGTCGATCAGCCGCGCGGTCAGAGTGACCGCGGCCTTCGCGCCGCCGCCCCCGAGGCCGATGCCCTTGACGCGGACGCCTCCGCCCTTCTGTTCGACGGCGAACTTCGTGATCGATCCGACGAGGAGGTAGCGCGCGCCGAGCAACTTGCCGATCTTGACCAGCTGCGCCGCGCTGGGGTCCGCCCGGTCGCTCTGGGCCAGGTTCTGCTCGCCGAGGACAGCGTCGAGCTTCTTGCGCTCCAGCACCCTGAACGTGCCGTCGTTCACCAGCTCGTCGACGATCTGGTCGGAGACGCCCTTGCCGATGTCGTAGTACCCCCACCAGCGGTCGATCGTGCCGAAGTCGAAGTCGAGGACGGCCACGAGCTGCCTGGACGACTTCGACTGCGCCAGCGCGTCCGCGGGCGACACGAGCGCGAGGCTCGCGAGCGCCGCACACACGAATCCCTTCATCCTCATCGATGAACCTCCATGGCGTTTGTCGGCCGGTGACGCCGAAGTCTGTAGGGCCGGCTGGACGCGCCTCCGGCCGGCCCGGATCGCCGGCGCACGTTCAGCGCAGCAGAGGCCCAGCGGGCGGCTTCACCGTCAGCGGCGCGTCGAGCTTGATCCGCAGGACCGTCCCCGCCGGCAGGTTGACGTCCTGCCCTTCGGTCGCGGCCACCACGCCCCCGCCCCCAATCAGAATCCCGGTGAGCGCCCCCTTGAGGCCGCCCAGAATCCCGCCGATGATGGCGCCGACTCCGGCCCCGGTCCCGATCTTCCGCGCGTCCTTCCGGTACCCGCCGCTCTCGAGCGCCTGGGTCAGCGTGGCCCGGATCGGGTACGCTTGCCCGTTCACCGTCACCTGATCGACGGCGAGGCCCAGTCTGCCGCTCCGGTCGAGGCGGCCCGCCCGATCGACCTCGGTGACGACCCCGCGGACGACGGAGTCCGCCGGAATGAGCAACTGATCGCCGTTGTACAGGTCCTCGATCGTGGCCGCCGTAAACCGGTCCTCCACCTTCGCGGTGCCGGAACTGAGCGGCGCATCGAGCCGCACGTCGATCTCCGTGCCCGCCGGGATCTCGTTCGGCCTAGCAGAGGAGCCCTGCCGCACCGGCTCGTCCGGCACGGCCGCGCCGGCGGCGGCCGGCGCCTGCCGGGCTTCGATGCGGATGTCGTCGATCTGATCGCGGAGCGAGCCGTAGTCGGCGCGCGACGCCCCTTCCTTCCGCATCTTGACCTTGAGATAGATCACCTCGTCCCGCAGGTCGTTCAGCCGGGCCTGCAGGGTGTCAGCCTTCGCGCGGTTCCGCTCGCGAAGACGGCCGACTTCTCGCTCCGCATCGAACACGGCTTCCTCGAGCCGCTGGACGTCGGCCTGGCTCAACTGCACCGGGGAGCCCTGCCGGCTCTCCGCCGCCGCGGCGGCCGGAGCCGCGAAGCCCGCGGCGAGCAGCACAGCCATAGCCGCCGCGACAGACAACACATTGGAACGTGACATCGAGCGTACTCCTTGGGTTTGAACGACCTGCGAACGTGGCGACGCCCACGAACACCCGTAGACTCGATTATACGGCGCATCCGGCGCCAGCAGCGCCCGCGAGCCAAGTGGAAGCCGCCACAGGCGGGCGCGGCGAGGGCCGGTGTAGCATAGGGCATGGGCACCTTCCGCCGACGGGCGGCTCCCGGCTGGCTGTGCGGAACGCTGGCCCTGATGGCGTTCCAGGCGACGGGCGCCAGGACGGCCGGCCAATTCCGCTCCTCGGTGGAGCTTGTCGAGGTGTACGCCAGCGTCAGTGACGCGGCGGGCACGAGCGTCCGCGGCCTCCAGGCGGCGGATTTCGAAGTGCTCGAGGACGGACGCCCGCAGCCGATTCAGGCGTTCGCCGCAGGCGACTTCCCGCTCTCGCTGGCGATCGCCCTCGACCACAGCGCCAGCATGGCCGGGTCGCGCCTCGTGCAGGCGACAAGCGCCGTGCGCCGGTTCCTGGGGCGGCTGCGGCCCGAGGACCAGGTCATGCTCCTTGGGATTGCCGGCCGCGTGGAGGTGCTGGCCCCGCTGTCGACCGACCGCCCGCAGCAGCACCAGGCCCTCGATCTCCTGAGGCCCTGGAGCACGACCAGCCTGCACGACGCCCTCATCGCAGGCGTGGGCCTCATTCAGCCGGCCGGCGGGCGGCGCGCGCTGGTCGTCTTGTCGGACGGCGAGGACCGCTACAGCGAGGCGACGCCAGCGGAGGTGCTCGATCGCGCCCGGCGCTCGGACGTGCTGGTGTACCCGCTGGCAATCGGCGGGACCGCTCCGCGTGTGTTCGCGGAAGTGGCCGCGATCACCGGGGGCCGATCGTTCGCGCCGAAGAACCCGAGAGCCATCGACGAGGCGCTCGCAAGCCTGACCGCCGAGCTGCGCGACCAGTACCTGCTGGGCTACGCGCCGCCGCGCGCGGACGACGGGCGTCCGGAAGACGGCTGGCGCAGCATCACGGTGCGGGTCCGCGGGCGCCAGGGCCTCCGGATCAGAGCGCGAGACGGCTACTTCGCGAAGCGTGCAGCAACGGAAGCCGGCGGGAGGCCCTCATGAACAAGGTCGTGGTCCGGTTCGCCGACAAGCGCGCCGCGAAGGGCTTCACGAACGACTTCTTTCCGGGTCGGGAGTCGTTTCACCTGAGCCCGGCCTTGGAATCCGGCGCCGAGCCAGTCGTCATCCGCGTCAGCGACCTCAAAGCGGTCTTCTTCGTCCACGACCTCGCCGGCAACCGCGAGAAGACCGACCGGAAGGAGTTCGACCCCGCTCATCCGGCTGTCGGCCGCCGGATCAAGGTGGTCTTCAAGGACGGCGAGGTCTTCGTGGGAACCACCCACGGGTACCAGCCGGGCCGCCAGGGGTTCTTCGTCGTGCCTGCCGACGCCACGTCGAACATCCAGCGCTGCTACGTCGTAACGGCGGCAACCGAGTCCGTCAGCTTCCTCTGATCGCCCTGTCGTCCGGCGAAGCGGCCGCCACGCTGGCATCGGGCCCGGCACGAGCGCCAGACAGCGGCGGCAAGCCGGCCCCGCTCGTGCGTCCTGCCTCCCGCCTCCGGCGTCCCGCTTCCTGCTGCCAGCGCCTGCCTGCCGTCTGCCGTCGCCTCCGGCATGCGACTGCCGTCCGGATGCCGGCCTCGTGAGGCCGAGCCTGTCTTCCGTCTAGGCGCCGATTGCGTCCGCCATCGCCTGGCCGATGTCCGCCGGGCTCCTGACGACGTGAGCGCCTGCGGCCGAGAGCGCGGCCATCTTCTCGGCGGCCGTGCCCTTGCCGCCGGCGATGATGGCGCCCGCATGGCCCATCCGCCTTCCGGGCGGCGCGGTCTGGCCGCAGATGAAGCAGACGACGGGCTTCGTGACGTGCGCCGTGATGAAGGCCGCCGCCTCTTCCTCGGCCGTCCCGCCGATTTCGCCGATGAGGACGATGCCCTCGGTTTCGGGGTCGGCCTGGAAGAGGCCGAGGGCGTCCACGAAGCTCGTGCCGATGAGCGGATCCCCCCCGATGCCGATGCACGTCGTCTGGCCGAGGCCGAGCCGCGTGAGCTGGTGGATCGCCTCGTAGGTCAGCGTGCCGCTGCGCGAGACGACTCCGACCCGGCCCGGCTGGCAGATGTGGCCGGGGATGATGCCGGCCTTGGCGCGCCCGGCGGTGATCAGGCCGGGGCAGTTCGGGCCGATGAGCCGGGTGGACGACTCCTTCAGCGCCGCCAACACCCGCATCATGTCGAGCGTCGGGATGCCCTCGGTGATGCAGACGGCGAGCGCGAGGCCGGCGTCGGCGGCCTCGAGGATGGCGTCGGCCGAGAAGGGCGGAGGCACGAAGATGACCGAGGCGTTCGCGTCGGTCTTGCCGACGGCCTCCGCAACGGTATTGAACACCGGCCACCCCTCGTGGGTCGTGCCGCCCTTGCCCGGCGTGACGCCGCCGACCACCGTCGTGCCGTAGGCCGAGGCGGCCTTCGCGTGGAAGGTGCCCTCGCGGCCCGTCAGGCCCTGCACTAGCAGGCGCGTGGATGCATCGATCAGGACGGCCATGTGGTCCCCCCTACCCGCGCGCCACGCGGACGACGGTCGCGGCGCCTTCGGCCATCGAATCGGCAGTCGTGAAATTGAGGCCGCTGTCCCTCAGCATCTGCTTGCCCTTCTCGACGTTCGTGCCCTCCATCCGGATGACGATGGGGACGCCGACGGAGAGTTCCTTCACCGCGGCGATGACGCCCTCCGCCAGGATGTCGCAGCGCAGGATGCCGCCGAAGATGTTGATGAAGACGGCCTTCACATTCGTGTCGGACATGAGGATCTTGAAGGCGTTTCGGATCTGCTCCGCGTTGGCGCCGCCTCCGACGTCGAGGAAGTTCGCCGGCTCCCCTCCCGCGATCTTGATGATGTCCATCGTCGCCATCGCGAGGCCGGCGCCGTTGACCATGCAGCCGATGGTACCGTCGAGGCGGATGTAGTTGAGCGAGAACTTCGACGCCTCGACCTCGAGGGGATCCTCTTCGCCGAGGTCGCGCAGTTCGCGGATGTCCGGGTGGCGGTACAGCGCATTGTCGTCGAACGTCAGCTTGGCGTCGAGGGCGACGAGATCGCCCTCCCCGGTGAGGATGAGCGGGTTGATCTCCACGAGCGAGGCGTCGGCCGCCTTGAAGGCCGCGTAGACAGCCGCCGCCAGCTTCACCGCCTGGCCGATGGCGGGCCCGTCGAGGCCGAGGGCGAAGGCCAGTTTGCGGGCCTGGAACGTCTCGAGGCCGGCCGTCGGGTGGATGTACTCCTTGAAGATGAGGTCGGGCGTCTCCTCGGCCACCCTCTCGATCTCCATACCACCGGCGGGGCTGGCCATGAGGACCGGCCGACCGGCGGCGCGGTCGAGCACGAGGCCGAGGTAGAGCTCGCGGGCGATGCTGAGCCCCTGCTCGACCAGGACGCGCTGTACGACCCGCCCCCCGGGCCCGGTCTGGTGCGTGACGAGCGTCATGCCGATCATGGCGCCGGCGTGCGCCCGGACCTCTTCCATCGTCCCGGCAACCTTCACGCCGCCGCCCTTCCCGCGGCCGCCGGCGTGGATCTGGGCCTTCACGACGACGGGCAGGCCGAGGCGCTGGGCAATGGCGACCGCCTCGTCGGCGTTGAACGCCACGTCGCCGCGGGGGACCGGCACGCCGAACCGCGCCAGGACGGTCTTGCCCTGGTACTCGTGGATCTTCACGGGACGTCAGCCGTGACGGGCCCTCGTCTGAAGGGGCGCCGTGCGGCGGAGGGGCCCGTCGTTCACTCCGCCCGGACGCCAAGGACAGGTGAGCGCATCGTAGCGAGCGCGCGCGCACGGCGTCAAGGCGCCGCGATCCGCCGGCGGCGCGAGGGCAGCCGGAATCTGTTGCGCGCCGCCTGGCACCTGCGTAAGATTGCGCTTTGTCTCGCCGGCTGCCTCCGGGCGGCCGAGCCCTCCACCCGTGCGCTGCGGGGCGGCGCGCCCCGACGGAGAACGACATGGCACCGCGCCGGCAGTACCTGTTCTCGACGGTCGCGACGAAGGTCCTCATTGCGATCGCCGGCCTCAGTCTCGTGGGGTTCCTGTGCGTGCACCTCGCCGGCAACCTGCTCCTCTACGTGGGGGCGCCGGCGTTCAACGCCTACTCGCACGTGCTCATCTCGAACCCGTTCATCGTGCCCCTGGAACTGGCGCTCCTGGCGCTGTTCGTGCTGCACGTCCTGGAAGCCGTGACGATGTGGTGGACCGACCGGGCCGCCCGCCCGATCGCCTACCAGATGACGCGCTCGGCCGGCGGGCGCAGCCGGAAGTCCCTTGCCTCGACAACCATGATCGTGACCGGACCGATCGTGTTCGTTTTCGTGGCCGTGCACGTGGCGACGATGAAGTACGGCCCGTGGTACGTCGCCGACCTCCATGGCACCGAAGCGCGCGACCTGCACCGGCTGGTGCTGGAGACGCTTCGACGGCCAGTCTGGCTGGCCGTCTACCTGCCCTGCCTCGCCGCCGTCGGGCTCCACCTCTGGCACGGCGTCTCGAGCGCGTTCGAATCGCTCGGCCTGCACGGCCCTCGGCTCACGCCGAAGGTCCTCGTCGCCGGCAAAGCGCTGGCGGTGGCGATCGCCGCCGGCTTCCTGTCCATACCCATCTGGATCTTCTTCTTCGGGGGCCGATCATGAACGGCGCACCGCGCGTGGCCACGGCGGGGACCCGGCGCCTCGAGGCGAAGGTCCCGTCAGGGGCGATAACGGAGAAGTGGTCGCGGTACCGCTTCGAGGCGAAGCTGGTCAACCCGGCGAACCGGCGCAAGTTCACCGTCATCATCGTCGGGACCGGGCTGGCGGGCGGCGCGGCCGCCGCGACGCTCGGAGAAGCGGGCTACAACGTCCTGAGCTTCTGCATCCAGGACAGCCCGCGGCGCGCTCACAGCATCGCGGCCCAGGGCGGGATCAACGCCGCGAAGAACTATCACAACGACGGCGACAGCATCACGCGCCTCTTCTACGATACGGTCAAGGGCGGGGACTACCGCGCGCGCGAGGCCAACGTCCACCGCCTGGCCGAGCTGAGCGTCTCGATCATCGACCAGTGCGTGGCGCAGGGGGTGCCGTTCGCGAGGGAGTACGGCGGGCTGCTCGACAACCGCTCCTTCGGCGGCGCGCAGGTGTCACGGACCTTCTACGCACGCGGGCAGACGGGCCAGCAGCTGCTGCTGGGCGCCTACCAGGCCATGATGCGCCAGGTGGGCGCGGGCACGGTGAAGATGTTCCCCCGCCACGAGATGCTGGACCTCGTGGTGGTGGACGGACTGGCCCGCGGCATCATCGCCCGCGACCTCGTGTCAGGCGAGTTGCGCCGCTTCGAGGCCGACGCGGTCCTGCTGGCCACGGGCGGCTACGGCAACGCGTATTTCCTGTCGACGAACGCCGTGAACTCGAACGCGACGGCGATCTGGCGGGCGTACAAGCGCGGCGCGCTCTTCGCCAACCCGTGCTTCACGCAGATCCACCCGACGTGCATCCCGGTGTCGGGCGATCACCAGTCGAAGCTCACGCTGATGAGCGAGAGCCTGCGCAACGACGGCCGCGTCTGGGTGCCCCGCGAGAAGGGCGACCGCCGGCCGGCCTCGCAGATCCCCGAGGACGCGCGGGACTACTACCTCGAGCGCCGCTACCCCGCCTTCGGCAACCTCGTGCCGCGCGACGTCGCGTCGCGCGCCGCCAAGGCGGTCTGCGACGAGGGGCGCGGCGTCGGCGACACGGGGCTCTCGGTCTACCTCGACTTCGCGGACGCCATCGGGCGGCTGGGCGAGCACGTCATCCGCGAGCGCTACGGCAACCTCTTCCAGATGTACGAGAAGATCACCGACGAAAACCCGTACCGGTCGCCGATGCGCATCTACCCGGCCATCCACTACACGATGGGCGGGCTGTGGGTGGACTACGAGCTGATGTCCACGGTGCCGGGCCTCTTCGTGCTCGGCGAGGCCAACTTCTCCGACCACGGCGCCAACCGGCTCGGCGCGAGTGCGCTCATGCAGGGCCTGGCGGACGGCTACTTCGTCGCGCCGGCCACGCTGCCCAGCTACCTCGCCGGCACGAAGCTCCCGAAGATCTCGACCGACCACGACGCCTTCCGCGAGGCCGAAGCGGCCGTGCGGGCGAAGATCGACCGGCTGCTCGCGGTGAACGGCACGCAGACGCCTCGCCAGATCCACCGCCGGCTCGGCGCGCTCCTGTGGCAGGACGTCGGGATGGGGCGCAACGAAGCCGGACTCACCCACGCGCTCGCGCGCATCCCGGAGCTGCGCGAGGAGTTCTGGCAGACCGTCTCGGTGCCGGGCTCCGGGGCCGAGCTGAACCAGGCCCTCGAGTACGCCGCCCGGGTGGCCGACTACCTGGAGCTGGCGGAGCTCATCGCCCTCGACGCCCTGGAGCGGCGCGAGTCCTGCGGCGGGCATTTCCGCGAGGAGTTCCAGACGCCGGACAGCGAGGCGCTGCGAGACGACGAGTCCTTCACCCACGTCGCGGCGTGGGAGTACGCCGGCGAGGGCGCGCAGCCCGTCCGGCAGGTCGAGCCGCTGACGTTCGAGTACGTCAAACCGAGCCAGCGCAGCTACAAGTAGGCGGGACGGAGATGGCCAACATGAATGTCACGGTGCGGGTGTGGCGGCAGGGCGGGGCGTTCGGCGAGGGCCGCCTGGTGCCGTACGAGGCCAGAGACGTGTCGCCCGACATGTCGTTCCTCGAGATGCTCGACGTCGTCAACGAGTCGCTCGTCGCCTCGGGCCAGCCGCCCATCGCGTTCGACTCGGACTGCCGTGAAGGCATCTGCGGCATGTGCAGCCTCGTCGTGAACGGCGTGCCGCACGGCCCGGATCGCGGCTCGACGGTCTGCCAGCTCCACATGCGGAGGTTCAAGGACGGCGACACGATCACCGTAGAGCCCTGGCGGGCCGCGGCGTTCCCCGTCCGCCGGGACCTCATCGTCGATCGCGGGGCCTTCGACCAGATCATCGCGGCGGGCGGCTACGTGTCGGTCGGCACCGGCAGCGCGCCGGATGCGAACGCGATCCCGATTCCCAAGGACGTCGCAGAATCGGCGATGGACTCGGCCGCCTGCATCGGATGCGGCGCCTGCGTCGCGGCCTGCAAGAACGCGTCGGCCTCGCTGTTCGTCGGCGCCAAGGTGTCGCAGCTCGCGCTGCTGCCGCAGGGCCATCCCGAGCGCGTCGCCCGCGCCAGGGCCCTCGTTCAGGCGATGGACGATCTCGGGTTCGGGAACTGCTCCAACGAAGGCGAGTGCGAGGCGGTCTGCCCCAAGGAGATCTCGATCGCCAACATCGCCCGCATGCGCCGCGAGTACCTGCGCGCGCTCGTGCTCGGGACGGACCGCTGAGGGCCTCGGCCCCCCGGGGCGACTGCTGCCTTGACTCGTCTGCGCAGATGGATAGAGTGATCCCAGCGCATCGCATGACGTCTTCTTGGAGAACCCTCGCATTCGTCTGCGCGGCGGCCGTGCCGCTCGTCGCCGGGTCGCGCCCGGCCGCCGTCCGCGGACCGGCGGAATCCTCCGCCGCGAACCGCGAGACGCCGGCAGCCCTCTTGAGCCTCTCGGACGAAGAACTCGCGAGGCGCGTGGAAACCGACGTCGCGTCGCTGGGCTCGCTGTCGATCGGCTCGCCGAACTCGGGGATCCTGGTGAACCCCGTCTCCATGCCCGAGGGGCCGTATTGGCAGGTCTCGCCCACCGCCGAAGTGTGGGGCACCGAGGAGACCATCGCCGCCGTCGAGGCCGTCCTGTCGAAGGTGCACGAGGTCTATCCCGACGCGCCTCCCATCCTGGTGGGCGACATCAGCGGCGCGGACGGCGGGCGCCTGAAGCGCCACCTCTCGCACCAGGCGGGCCGGGACATCGATTTCGGCTTCTTCTTCAAGGGCGCCCAGCCGGCGTCTCTCGTCGCCGGCACGGCTGCCAACCTGGACCTGCCGAAGAACTGGGCCTTCATCCGCGCCCTCGTGACGGAGACGGACGTCGAGGCGATCTTCCTCGACATCCGCGTCCAGCGCCTGCTCTACAAGTACGCCCTGAGCATCTGCGAGGACAGAGAGTGGCTGGATCGCGTCTTCCGGTTCCCGCGCGGCTACAGGGGCGCCATCATCAGCCACGAGCGCGGCCACCGGAACCACTACCACGTCCGCTTCTACAACCCGGTGGCGCAGGAGCTGGGCCGGCGCGTCCATCCCATCCTCGTGCAGTACGGCGTGCTGCCGCCGCCGGTGTACACGGTGCGCCACGTCGTGCGCCCTGGCCAGACCATGGGGCTCCTCGCGTCCCGCTATGGCACGTCGGTCCGCGCGATCAAGCAGGCGAACGGCATGACGTCCACGCTGCTTCGCGCGGGTCGCGCGTACCGCATTCCTGTCAAGACGGCCGCGCCGCCGAGCGAGCCGGTCGCCGTGCCGCCCCGCCTCCTGCCGCCCACGACGCCTGCAATCCTCGCGGACGCCGCGTGGGCGACGGCGGCGCCCCAAGGCGCGGCGGCAGGCGAGGCCGACCCCTTCCTGGTGAACCCGGCGGCCGTCGTCCGCGTCTCGCTCCTCTTCTGAACGCCCTCGGGGCCTTCCGCCTGCGCACGGCCCCTGCGACTTGACGAGTACATGAGAACGCCCGTGAGGCTTTTCCACCTCACGGGCGCTTGCGTCTGCCGTCAGATGCGAGTCCCGGGCCCCGAGTCCCGAGCCCCGCGTGTCCCCTACTTCGCCGCGATCACCTCGTCGGTCGTCTTCTTCACCGCCGCAATCGACTTGGCAAAGGCCGCGCGCTCGGCCTCGGTGAGATCGACCTCGATGACCCGCTCGACGCCGTTCCTGCCGAGCACGACCGGCACGCCGACAAACAGGCCGTTCACTCCATACTCGCCCTCGAGCAGGACGCACGACGCGATGATCTTCCGCTTGTCCAGCACGATCGCCTCGACCATCTCCAGGGCGGCTATGGCCGGCGACCAGAATGCCGACACGCCGATGAGCCCGACGATTTCCCCGCCGGCCTTGCGCGTGCGGGACTCGATGGCGGCCAGGGTCGGCTCGTCGAGGAACTTCTCGACCGGCATCCCGGCGATCCGGCAGCAGCTCCGGACGGGCACCATGTCATCGCCGTGCCCGCCGAGGACCATCGCTTCGACGTTCTCGACCGACACGCCCGCCGCCTGGGCGACGAAGTACCGGTAGCGGGCCGAGTCGAGCGCGCCCGCCATCCCCATGAGCCGGTGCTTCGGCGGGCTCAGTTTCTGGTGGAGGCGGAACACGATGGCGTCGAGCGGATTGGCAATCGACACGACGATCGCGTCCGGGCAGTACTGCCGGATGGCGCCGGCCACGGCGTCCGTGATCTGCAGGTTCGTCGCGAGCAGCTCCTCCCGGCTCGGGTACGTCCCGTCCGGGCGCACCGTGCGCGGCACGCCAGCCGTGTTGATCACCAGGTCCGCGCCCTCGATGACCCCGTAGTCCTTTCCCGCGATGTACTTGACGTCGCTGCCGATGATCGGCGTGCCTTCTGCGATGTCGAGGCACTTGCCCTTGGCGACATCCGGCCCCTTCACATCCACCATGGCCACCGTGGCCGCGAGCTTGCGCTGGAAGAGCTCCTGCGCGAGCACGCCGCCGATGTTGCCTCCGCCAACGAGCGCGATCTTGTTCAGCATGCGATCGATCCTCCCGGAATCCCGGGGCCTAGCGGCCCACCGTCCCTGAAACGGCGCGGTCAGCCGGTCTTGCCGTCTTCAACCGGCAGACGGACCGCGCCCGTGATACCACGTCCTCGAGTTCCACGCTGTCGGCGGACAAGGCGACGATCTCGTAGCGATCCCCGAGCACCACGCCCAGGCCGGCGAGCACCAAGCCGCCATCCACCGTGACGATGGCGGTGCGCTCCACGGCTTCCCCAACCTGCGACTCGGCCATCCCCTCGAGCACCACGTCGGGCGCCCGGGGCCCTCGGGCCGAGGCGCCAGCAAGCTCGTCGGCCGGCGGCTCGGCGCGCGCCGGCTGCGGTCCCGGCGCCGGGCGTCCCGAACGAGCAGCGGAGGGCCCGCCGAAGCGGAACGGGTCGCGCGCGGCTGGCGGCAGCGCCCGCGGCGCGTGCGCGCCCAGGCGCGCGGCGGCCGCCTCGAGCACCGGCGACAGGCCGCCGTCGGGCAGGTCGGCACGCACCTGCGCCACGGGCGCGGCGCCTTGAGGCGCGCCCGCCCGCCCGCCCGCCGCCGCGGCCGCCCACACAGCCACGAGGTTCACACCGACCACGACGACCGCTGCACGCGAAGGAGTCATGCCGTCACCTGCGACAGTGACGGTATTCTACCCCACACGCGCGAGCCCGCTGCACCGGGCCTCGCGCCGCGCGCCGAGCGCGCGATCGAATCATGGCCGGCCCGCCCGAGGCATCCCCGGCTGGCAGGTGCGCCGCGCACGGCAGCCAGGGCACCCCGGCGCGTGTGCTATGATTCGCCGTGCACCCTCCAGCAGGCGTCGAGGCCGGCCGCTCGGCATCCGCCCCTCGCGTGGCCGTCATCATCCCTTCCCGCTACGCAGCGACCAGGCTGCCGGGCAAGCCGCTGTGCGACATCGGCGGACGGCCGATGATCGAACACGTGTACCGCCGCGCCGCCGCCGCGCGCGGCGTGGAGGTCGTTCTCGTCGCGACCGACGACGAGCGGATCGCGGCGGCGGTGGACGCCTTCGGCGGCCGCTCGGTGATGACCGATCCGGGCCACGCCAGCGGCACCGACCGGATCGCCGAAGTGGCTAGGGGCCTCTCCTGCGACCTCGTCGTGAACGTCCAGGGCGACGAGCCGGCCCTCGCGCCGTCGGCCATCGAGGATGCGATGGCGCCCCTCGCCTCCGACGCCTCGATCGTCATGGGCACGCTCGGCGGCCCGCTCGATCCCGACGCCGACGCCGGGAATCCCAACGTCGTGAAGGTGCTGGTCGACCGTCAGGGGTTCGCCTTGTACTTCTCCCGCGCTCCCATTCCCTACCCGCGGAACCCGGAAGCCCCGACCGGCGCGGCGCTCAGGCACGTGGGGCTGTACGTCTACCGGCGCGACTTCCTCCTGACGCTCGCGTCGCTCCCGCGCACGCCGCTCGAGCGCATCGAGTCGCTGGAACAGCTGCGCGCGCTGGAGCACGGATACCGGATCCGGGTGGTGGCATCGGCCTACCGGCCGTCGTCGGTTGACACGCCGGAGGACCTCGAGCGCGTCCGCCGGATGGCGGCGGATGGCCTGCTCCCGTGAACGCGCGCATGGATCGGCCCGGCCAGAACCGCGTCAAGTACATCTTCGTCACGGGCGGCGTGGCCTCGTCGCTGGGCAAGGGGCTGGCCGCAGCCTCGATTGGAAGCCTTCTCGAGGGGCACGGCTACCGCGTGACGCTGCAGAAGCTGGATCCCTACATCAACGTGGACCCGGGCACGCTGAGCCCGTACCAGCACGGCGAGGTCTACGTGACCGACGACGGCGCGGAAACGGACCTCGACCTGGGCCACTACGAGCGGTTCACGAACGCGCGGATGACGCGCAACCACAACTGGACCGCCGGCCGCGTCTACCTCTCGGTGATCCAGAAGGAGCGGCGCGGCGACTACCTGGGGCGCACGGTCCAGGTGATCCCGCACATCACCGACGAGATCAAGCAGTGCATCCGATCCGTCGCCGTCGGCGTCCACGTGGTGATCGTCGAGATTGGCGGGACGGTCGGCGACATCGAGAGCCAGCCGTTCCTCGAGGCGGTGCGCCAGCTTCGCCAGGACCTGGGGCGCGAGAGCACGCTCTTCGTCCACCTGACGCTGGTCCCGTTCATCGGCACCGCAGGCGAGCTGAAGACGAAGCCGACGCAGCACAGCGTTCGCGACCTTCGCTCCGTCGGGATCCAGCCGGACATCCTGCTCTGCCGGACGGACCGGCAGCTGCCGCCGGACATCAAGAAGAAGATCTCGCTCTTCTGCGACGTGGCCGAGGAAGCCGTCGTGACCGCGCGCACGGTGGACACGGTCTACGAAGTCCCCCTGTGTTTCGCCGAGGAGGGCCTTGACGACATCATCCTGCGGTACCTGGGCCTGCCCCGGACCGAGCCGCACCTGGCCGCCTGGCGCTCCCTGGTCGAGCGCATCGGGCGCCCCGCGCGCGAGGTCGCGATCCATGTCGTCGGGAAGTACGTCGGACTGACGGACTCGTACAAGAGCCTGAACGAGGCGCTCTCCCACGGCGGGTTCGCGAACGACGCGCGGGTGCGGTTCCACTGGGTCGAGGCCGAAGCCCTCGAGCCCGACGGCAGCGAGCGCCTGCTCGACGACGCCGACGGCATCCTGGTGCCCGGCGGCTTCGGGCTGCGCGGCACGCGCGGCATGATGCGAGCCGCGCGGGTCGCCAGGGAGCGACGCGTCCCCTTCCTCGGGATCTGCTACGGCTTCCAGTGGGCCGCCGTGGACTTCGCGCGATCGGTCTGCGGCCTCGAGGGCGCCGACTCGGCCGAGTGCGACGAGCAGGCTCCGCACAAGATCATCTGCAAGCTGCGGGATCTGGCGGGGGTGGACGAGCTTGGGGGCACGATGCGCCTCGGGCGCCATCCGTGCGCCCTGGAGCCCGGCTCCCTGGCGGCCCGCGTCTACGGCGCCGAACTCGTCCACGAGCGGCACCGCCACCGGTTCGAGTTCAACCCGGCGTACGAGCCGTCGCTCGTGCAGCACGGCGCCCGGATCTCGGGCCGGTCGCCCGACGGCAAGTTCGTGGAAATCTTCGAGGTGCCGGCGCACCCGTGGTACATCGCCGTCCAGTTCCACCCGGAGTTCCTGTCCAAGCCGCTCCAGCCGCATCCGCTGTTCGCCGCGTTCGTCGGCGCCGCGCTCGCGCACCAGGACCGCCGGCCGGCCGGCGGTCCCGCGTGAGCCCGCTGCGGCGCGCCCCCGGACTATAATGGCGGCCGTGGACCCGGTCGCAATCGGACCCGTCACGGTGGGCGGAGGGCACCCGCTCGTGCTCATCGGCGGCCCGTGCGTCATCGAGAGCGCAGACCATGCGGCGGGACTCGGTTCCGCCATCGCCGACGTGGCCCGCCGCCGCGGCGTGCCGTTCATCTTCAAGGCGTCGTTCGACAAGGCGAACCGGACGTCCCTCGACTCGTACAGGGGGCCGGGCCTCGCCCAGGGCCTGCGCATCCTGGCCGACGTCCGGGCACGTCTGGGCGTGCCGGTGCTGACCGACATCCACGAGCCCGGCCAGGCCGCGCCTGCGGCCGAAGCCGCCGACGTGCTGCAGATCCCCGCCTTCTTGTGCCGCCAAACGGACCTCCTGCTGGCCGCGGGGCGGACGGGGCGGGCCGTCAACGTGAAGAAGGGCCAGTTCCTAGCGCCCGAGGACATGCGCCACGCCGCGGCGAAGATCGCGTCGACGGGCAACCGGCGGATCATGCTGACCGAGCGTGGCGCCTCCTTCGGCTACCACAACCTCGTTGTGGACATGCGGGCGTTTCCTGTCCTGCGCGGACTCGGGTACCCCGTGGTCTTCGACGTGACCCACAGCCTGCAGCTGCCGGGAGCCGGCGGAGGCGTGACGTCCGGCCAGGCCGAGTTCATCGACACGCTCGCCCCGGCCGGCGTCGCAGCCGGCGTGGACGGCGTCTTCCTCGAGATCCACGAGGACCCGCGCCGCGCCAGGAGCGATGCGCAGAACGCCCTCGCGCTGGACCGGCTGGACGGCCTCCTGGCCCTGCTGGTGCGCATCGACGCCGCGCGCCGGGGGGCCGCGTGAGCGCATGCCCATGATCGATCTCGACGTGGGCCGGAGAGTACTCCGAACCGAGGCGGCGGCGGTCCTCGGGCTCGTGGACCGCGTGGACGGGCGCTTCGCCGCCGCGGTGGCGCTGCTTGCCGGATGCCGAGGGCGGGTCATCGTCACCGGCATGGGGAAGTCAGGAATCATCGCGCGCAAGGTCGCCGCCACGCTGTCGAGCACCGGGACGGCGGCCTTCTTCCTGCACCCCGCCGAGGCCGTCCATGGCGACCTCGGCGCCGTGCAGGGCGACGACGTCGTCGTGGCGCTCTCCCACACGGGCGAGACGGGCGAACTGCTCCGCCTGCTGGAGACGATCAAGCGCATCGGCGCCCGCCTCGTGGCGCTGACGGGACGGGCCGATTCGACGCTCGCCCGCGCGGCCGACGTCGTGCTCGACTGCGGCGTGGACGAAGAGGCCTGCCCGCTGAACCTGGCGCCGACGGCGAGCACGACCGCGGCCCTGGCCATGGGCGATGCCCTGGCCATGACGCTGCTCGTCGAGAAGGGCTTCCAGGAAGAGGATTTCGCGAACCTGCACCCCGGGGGCGGCCTGGGCAAGCGCCTCCTGCGCGCCGAGGCGCTGATGCACACCGGGGCCGAGATGCCCGTCGTCGGCGTCGCGACGCCCATCCGCGCCGCGGTCGCGGAGATGTCCGCGAAGGGACTCGGCATGACGTGCGTGGTCGGCGGCGACGGCCGCCTGGCTGGAGTGATCACCGACGGGGACCTGCGCCGCCACATGGACCTCCCCGGCCTCCTCGACCAGCCGGCTTCGGCCGTCATGACCGCGGGGCCGAAGACGATCGAGCGCAGCCTGCTGGCCGTGCAGGCGCTGGCCTTGATGGAACAGCGGAAGATCACCTCGCTCATCGTGGTGGACGCGGATCGGCGCATCGAGGGCGTGCTGCACCTGCACGACCTGTGGCGCACGCAGATGTTCTGATGGGGAGCTACGCATCGTTTCTGGCCGGGCTGGTCGCGCTGCTCGTCGGTCTGGCGGTTGGCAAGGCGTGGGAGCGCTACAAGCTCCAGGAGGGGCGCTGGATCGACCGGCGCCGGGCCCGGGAGTCCCCGCACTACGTGCTCGGCTTGAACTCCCTGGCCGCCCACCAGATCGATCGGGCCATCAGCGAACTCGCGGAGGCGTCGAAGCTCCAGCCGGACGCCCTTGAGATCGACATGATCCTCGGGAACCTGTACCGGGAAAAGGGACAGATCGGCCGGGCGATCACGATCCACCAGGCGCTGCTGCAGCGGCCCCGGCTGACGCGCCTCGAGCACGCGTACGTGCTGCTCTGCCTCGGCCTCGACTACAAGCGGGGCGGATTCGTGGATCGCGCGCTGGAGGCGTTCAACGAAGTGCTGCGCCTCGAGCCCGCGAACCCGTATGCGCTGACGAACCTCCAGAAGCTCCACGAAGAGCAGCACCAATGGCAGGAGGCGTACGACATCCGGCAGCGCCTCGTGGCCATCAGCGAGGAGGCCGACCAGCCGGCGAACCGGCGGATCCTCGCGTTCCTGGAGAACGAACTCGGGCGCGAGCGGCTCAAGCAGGCGGACGCCGCGGGCGCGCTGGCGCGCTTCAAGGCCGCGCTCGAGTTCAATCCCCGCAACGTCCCCGCCCGCCTCAACCTGGGCGACGTCCGGCTCGCGCAGGGCAAGGCGGCCGAAGCCGCCGAGGCCTGGGAGCAAGCCGTCGCGCTGGCGCCCGAACGCGCGTACCTGGCGTTCGATCGGCTCGAGGCGCTGTACGGGTCCCAGCAGAACCCGGCCCGGTTCCAGGCGCTCTGCCGGCGGCTAATCGCCGCCAACCCGAAGGACTGGCGGGCGCACCTGGCCCTTGCCACGCATCTGACCGTGCGGGGCCAGACGCAGGGGGCGCTGGAGCTCCTCTTCGAGGCGCTCGCCCACAGCCCTCACGCGCTCACGATCCACCAGGCCATCTGGAACGCCTTCGTCGAGCGCACGCCCGACCCGGCGCTCATCCGGCGCTACGCGGACCTGACGCGCCAGTCCGCGTTCTACCTCGATCCGCACGTCTGCCAGCGCTGCCATTACCGCGCCACGGAGCTGCTGTGGCAGTGCCCCCACTGCCACGAGTGGGACACGTTCGTCGAGGATCGGATCGCGCCCGCCCAGGATGCCCCCGGCCCTGAAATCGCCGACACGCCAGGCGTCCCGTCCTGAGCGGCGGAGAGGCCGGAGCGACCGGGCGCTCAGCGGATGAACGCCGGCGCGTTGCGCGCGGGCGTGGTGGTGCCGGACGGGAAGTCGCTGGCGCAAAGCCACCAGCGGTTGTTCCTGAACACGGCCGTCAGGTAGTCCGGGCCGCTCGTGGTGTTGATCGCGCCGGTGGGCTTGTAGAGATCCCGCCACAGGCACGGCACGACGGCGCAGCCGTCCCCGCTGCGGATCCCGCGCCCCGGGACCGCGCACCCGGCCTTGAATCCCACCGACACGTCGTACGGCTGGCCGATGTTCGAGGACAGGATCGTGTAGTGCAGCCGGTTGGCCTCGACGTCGGCCAGCTCGTCCTGCTTGCCGGGGCAGCCGTCCCAGAAGTTGCGCACGACGTAGCTGGCCGGCATGCTGGAGTCGGAGAAGTCCAGCAGGAACTGGCGCGAGACGTGACTGATCTCGCCAATCGAATCGTGAAGGCTGATCGTCGCCTTCGCGGTCACGCTCTGCGTTCCCGCGCTCCCGCCGACCGGCTCGATGACCTTGAGCGTGATGGTGGCCGATCGCGGGGTCGAAGCCGACGCCGGCATGCGCCAGACCACCGATGTCCCGTTGCCGATCACCGTGCCGATGTCCGCCGACCATTCGAGGGTCAGCCGATCGACGGGCGTCTCGGCGTCGGACACGACGGCTTTCACCGGCACCTCCTCCGACAGATCGGCGAAGTCCGCCGGCGCGTTTGGCCGCGCGCTTTGCGCCGTCAGGGAGGCGATGACAGGCAGCAGGTTCTGCCCGGGCGGCACGTAGGTGAATCCGCCAGCCAGCGAGCCGGTCTGCCCGCCGACGGTCACGACAACGTCGGCGGTGCCGACGGCGCGCGGGCCGGTGACGGCGGTGAGGCTGGTCAGCGAGGCCACGGCCACCGCGGTCGCCGCCGCGCCCCCAATCGTCACCGAGGCCCCTGGCGCGAAGTTCGTTCCGGTGATCGTGACGGTGGTGCCGCCGGCCGAGGAGCCCGCCCGCGGGAAGATCGAGGTGATTGTGGGAGGCGGCAGCGTGATGAACGTGAACGCCGCCGGCAGCGTGGCTGTGAGGCCCCCCTGGGTCACGGCGACATCGCCGGGCCCCGCTGCATGCGCGCCGGTGACGGCCGTGATGGCAGTGGAGCTGGCGACGACCACGTTGGTGGCCGCGACGCCCCCGATGGCGACCGACGCGCCCTGGGCGAAGTTCGCCCCGCTGATGGTTACCGGGGTCCCGCCGAGCGTCGCGCCTTCCCGAGGCGAAATCGAGGTGACGGTCGGGGCGATGATGACGCTGGGGCCGGATGGTGGCGAAGACGTCCTGTCGCCGCAGGCGGTGACGGCCAGCGCCGCGAGCGCGGCGGCAACGCAGAGGACGCGGAGGGTCATGGATTGCTTCGCGGGCGCCTCCGCCCGGGCCGTCGCCCCGCGGGAACGCCAAGCCCGGGCGCGTGCGCCTCCCGGCTCCACGAGGAGTATCCCACATCCGGCCGCGCACTGAGCGCGCGCCAGACCTCAGTGGTCCGGCGGCGGGTCTCCGCCAGCGGCCCATCGGTCCTGATGACGTAATCGGCGCGGCGCGCCTTCTTCGCCGCAGGCCACTGCGCGGCCATCCGGCGCCTGGCCTCAGGTTCGTCCACGCCCGATCTCGCCATGACGCGCCGCACCTGCTCGCTCTCCTCGCACGCAGTCACGACCACGCAGGCGAAGTCCTTGTCGCGGCCGGTCTCGTGCAGGAGGGGGATTTCGGCGATCGCGATGCGCACCCCCTGGCGTTCGCAGGCCGTCAACCACGCCGCGATGGCGCGGGCCACGGCGGGATGGATGATGGCCTCGAGATCGCGGCGCGCGTCGTCGTCGGCGAACACGACCGCGCCGAGCCGGGCGCGATCGACCCGGCCGTCGGCGCCGATGACGCCCTCCCCGAACCGCCGCCGGATCGCCGCATGGCCCTCCGACCCGGGCTGCATCGCGCGGTGCGCCAGGTCGTCCGCGTCAATGACCGCCGCCCCGAGCTCGGCGAACCTGGCGAGGGCGACGCTCTTGCCCGTCCCGATGCCTCCGGTCAGCGCGACCCTCAGCATCGGCCGGTCAGGCCCTCAGCCGGGCTTCGGCCGCCGCGACCGTGTTGGCGAGCAGCATCGCGATGGTGAGGGGGCCGACGCCGCCGGGGACCGGAGTCAAGGCCCCGGCCACCTCCGACACGGAGGGGTGCACGTCTCCGACGGTCAGCGAGCCGCGCTTCGCGAACGCGGCGAGGCGCGGCGAGTCGGGCGGAAGCAGCCGCCTGACGAGCGCCTCGTCCGACACGGAATTGATGCCCACGTCCACCACCACCGCGCCCGGCTTGACGAACTCAGGCGTCACGAATCCGGGGCGCCCGATGGCGGCGACCAGGATGTCCGCGGTGCGCGCCACGGCCGGCAGATCCCGCGTGCGCGAATGGCAGATCGTGACGGTCGCGTGGCGGTGCAGGAGCAGCAGGGCCATGGGCTTGCCGACGATGTCGCTGCGCCCGATCACCACGGCCCGGGCGCCCTGGATCGCAACCTGCTCCCGCGAGAGGAGTTCCATGATGCCGGCCGGCGTGCACGCCACGAGGCCGGGACGGTTCTGGACCAAACGGCCGACGTTGGCCGGCGTGAACCCGTCCACGTCCTTCGCCGGATCGATCGCGTCGAGGACGCGGGTTTCCGCGTCAGCGCCCATCGCCTCCGGCAGCGGGGACTGGACGAGGATGCCGTCCGCGTCGCGCCTAGCGTTGAGCGCCGCGACGGCTGCGAGCACCTCCTCGACCGGCGCCTCTTCGGGGATGCGCACCAGCTCGGCGACAATGCCCGCCTCTCCTGCCGTCTTCAGCTTGTTCCTGACGTAGATCTCGGAACCGGGGTCGTGCCCCGCGAGCACGATGCCCAGGCGCGGGGTCCTCCCGGCCCGTTCCGTGAACGCCCGGACTCGAGGAGCCAGCTCCGCCCGGATCGCCTGTGCCGCCGCGGTTCCATCCAGTATGCGCGCCGCCATGTCACCTCCGTGCCGCACCGGGCGCCTTCGTCACGGTCCGGCCGCGCCGCCTGCGGCCGCCCGCGCGAGGGCGCTGTTTACCGGCCGCCGGCTTCAATCCGCTTCCGCAGTTCGCTGTGCCGGTACCCGTAGCCGGCGTAGATCGCAATGCCGAGCGCCATCCAGACGAGCAGCCGTTCCCACGTCGGCAGCGGAAGGCTGGTCATGAGCAGCAGGGCGACGGTCGCCGAGAGGATCGGCACCACCGGCACCCACGGCGTTCGGAACGGCGCCACCACGTCCGGCCGCCTCCGCCTGAGGAAGATGATGCCGAGCGACACGATGACGAACGCCATGAGCGTGCCGATGCTGACCAGTTCGCCGAGGATGTTGATCGGCGTGAACCCGGCCGCCACCGCCACCGCGCACCCGGTCACGATCGTCGTGACGTGCGGCGTGCGGAAACGCGGGTGGATCTTCTTGGCCCACGCCGGCAGCAGGCCGTCGTGCGCCATCGAATAGAAGATCCGAGGCTGCCCGAGCATCATGACCACCATCACCGAGCTGAGCCCGGCAATGGCGCCAAGCTTGACGAGGAAGGGCATCACCCCGACCAGGCCGGCCCACACCGTGCCGGCCGCCTGCTCCCGGGCCGCGTCGATGGCGACGGCCATCGGAGCCGGCACGCCAAGCTGCGTGTAGGGCACCAGTCCCACCATGACCAGCGAGACCGCCACGTAGAGCACGGTGCAGATCGCCAGCGAGCCGAGGATGCCGATCGGCATGTCGCGCTGGGGGTTCTTCGCCTCCTGCGCCGCGGTGGACACCGCGTCGAACCCGATGTAGGCGAAAAAGATCACGCCCGCCGCGCGGGCGATGCCGCTCCAGCCGAACGCGCCGAATGTCCCCTGATTGGGCGGAATGAACGGCACCCAGTGCTGGCGGTTGACGAACGCCGCCCCGGCGACGATCACCAGCAGCACGACGGCCACCTTGACAATGACGATCGCCGAGTTGACGTTGGCCGATTCCTGGATGCCGATCACCAGCAGCAGCGTGACCGCCAGCGCGATCAGCACCGCAGGCAGGTTCAGCACGGCGGTCACCGTCGTCTGGTCGGCGAGGGTGACGACCGTGCCCGGCGCCGCGCTCAGGGCCGCGGGAAACTGGATCCCGAAGTCGTGGAGGAAGCTGACGACGTAGCCCGACCAGCCGACGGCCACGGTGGCCGCGCCGAGGGCGTACTCCAGGATGAGATCCCAGCCGATGATCCACGCGAAGAACTCCCCGAGGGTCGCGTAGCCGTAGGTATAGGCTGAGCCGGCAATCGGGACGCTCGACGCGAACTCCGCGTAGCAGAGGCCGGCGAACGCGCTGACCAGCCCGGCGAGCAGCATCGACAGCACGATGGCCGGGCCGGAGTACTGGGCGGCCGCCTGCCCGGTGAGGACGAAGATGCCGGTCCCGACGATCGCGCCGATCCCGAGCGAAATGAGGTTGACCGGGCCGAGCACCCGCTTGAGGCTGTGTTCGCCCGACTCGGCGGCCTCGGCGCGCAGTTGTTCGATTGACTTCGTGGCGAGCAGATGAGACATCGAGCGTCCTCCGCCGCCGCCGGATCGGCCGTCGTCGAGGCCGACACGTTCGAGCGGCGGCTCGATTCGGCGTGGCGTCGGCATTATATGCGCCGGGAGGGATCGGACACTAGGGGGGCGCGAGCGCGGCGGCAGGGCCAGAGGCGCGCGCTCAGGCGGACTCGGCGAGGCGCTGCGGCTTCGGGGCCGGCAGGAACCGCTCCATGAACGCCGTCGAGAGCCTTCCCGCCTGGAAGTCGGGATCCGCCAGGACCCGGCGCTGCAGGGGAATCGAGGTCTTGATGCCTTCGACGACCGTCATGTCGAGGGCGCGCGCCATGCGCGCGAGGGCTTCGCGCCGATCCCGCCCGTGAGCCATGATCTTCGCGACCATCGAGTCGTAATACGGCGTCACCGTCGCGTCGGCGTGCAGGGCCGTGTCCACGCGAATGCCTGGCCCCCCGGGCAGGCTCAGCGCCGAGATCACCCCTGGCGACGGCGCGAACGTCTCGGGATCCTCCGCGTTCACGCGGCACTCGATCGCGTGGCCTCTCCACGACAGGTCGCCCTGCGAGAACGAGAGCCGCGCGCCGGCGGCGACGCGGATCTGCTCCTTCACGAGGTCCACGCCGGTCACCAGCTCTGTCACGCCGTGCTCGACCTGGAGCCGGGTGTTGGCCTCCATGAAGTAGAAGCGCCCCTGCGCGTCCAGGAGGAACTCGAAGGTCCCGGCGTTGGTGTAGCGGACCTCGCGGGCCGCCTGCACGACGAGGGCCCCCATCTTCCTGCGGGCGCGCTCGCTGAGCGCGGGCGACGGCGCCTCCTCGATGATCTTCTGGTGCCGGCGCTGGATCGAGCACTCCCGCTCGCCGAGGTGCACCACCCGGCCGGAGTGATCCCCGAAGACCTGGAACTCCACGTGGCGCGGGTTCTCGAGGTACTTCTCGACGTACACGTCCGGCACGCCGAAGGCCGCCTCCGCCTCGCGCGAGGCGGTCCGGAACGCGGCGCCCATCTCCGATGGCGTCCGCACGACCCGCATGCCGCGCCCGCCCCCGCCCGCCGTCGCCTTGATGAGCACCGGGTAGCCGATCTCGTGCGCCGCCCGCAGCGCCCGCTCCTCGGACTCGAGCGCGCCGTCCGAGCCGGGCAGCACGGGCAGGCCGGCCTTCTTCATCGCCCTTCGCGCCCGTGCCTTGTCCCCCATCAGGCGGATGACCTGCGGACTGGGGCCGATGAACCTGACGTGGCACGCCTCGCAGACCTCCGCCAGATAGGCGCTCTCGGCCAGGAAGCCGTACCCAGGGTGGATCGCGTCCGCGCCCGTCACTTCCGCGGCGCTGATGATCGCCGGCACGTTCAGGTAGCTGTCGGCAGCCCGAGGCGGGCCGATGCACACGTCCTCGTCGGCGAACCGCACGTGCAGGGCGTGCTCGTCGGCCTCGGAGTAGACCGCCACGGTGCGGATTCCGAGTTCCCGGCACGCGAGGATGATCCGCAGGGCGATCTCGCCGCGGTTGGCGATGAGGACCTTCTTGAACATCAGCTGAGCTTGATGGCGAAGAGGCGCTCGCCGTACTGCACGGGGCTGCCGTTCTCCACATAGACGGCCACGAGTTCACCGTCGTGGTCCGACTCGATCTCGTTCATGAGCTTCATCGCCTCGATGATGCAGAGAACCTGGCCCCGCTTCACCCGCGTCCCCGCCTCGACAAACGGCGGCGCCCCTGGCTCCGGCGCGCGGTAGAAGGTGCCGACAATCGGCGACGTGACGATGGCGAGATCCGCCGCGTCGGTTGCGTCGGCCGGCCGGTCCGCCCGTCCGACGGCCACGGCCCGGGGGGCCGAGGCTCCGGCCTCCGCCGCCAATCCGGCGCCGGCCGCCGCGGGCGCGGCATGATGGGCCGGGTGGACGAGGCCGGCCGTCCTGACGCGGATCTTCAGCCCATCGGCCTCGATCTCCAGTTCCTGGAGGTCGTACGCCTTCACCAGGTCGAGCACGCCGCGGATCTCGTCCATGTTCATCGCGTTACACCACGCGGAGTTCCCGCCGCGCCCCGGTCAGCCATTCCAGCCCGTCGGGCGTGACCAGCACGTCGTCCTCGATCCGCACGCCGCCGAGCCCCGGCACGTAGGCGCCTGGCTCGATGGTGAAGACAATGCCGGGCTCGAGGCGGTCGTCGCGGCCCGCCGGCGGCACGCCCGGGATGTCCGGCCGCCGAGGCCCGACTCGCGGCTCCTCGTGGACCTCCAGGCCCAGCCCGTGTCCGGTGGCGTGGCTGAACGCCGTCCCGAGGCCGCGCGCCTCGAGGACCGCCCGCGCCGCCTCGTCCACGTCCGTGATCGGCGCGCCGGGCCGCACCGCCGCGGCCGCCGCGCGGTGCGCGGCCGCCACGGCCTCGTAGAGCCCCCGCGCCTCGGCCGAGGGCTCGCCAACGCTCACGGTTCGAGTGATATCCGTACAGTATCCTTCGCAAACGCCTCCGAAGTCCAGCACGACCAGGTCGCCCGGCTGAAGGACCCGCCTGCCCGGCCTGGCGTGCGGCAGCGCAGCATTGGGGCCGGACGCCACAATCGTCTCGAACGACGCGCGCTCGAACCCGCCCCTGCGGATCCGGTCGTCGATCCCGGCGGCCACCTCCCATTCGGACTGGCCGGCCCGGACATCGCCGAGCACCGCGGCCGCGATCGCGTCGATGAGCGCTCCCCCGCGCCGGAGAGCGGCGAGTTCGGCCGCGTCTTTGCGCATCCGGCAGGCTTCGACCAGGCGCTCGGCGGGCACGAGGGCGGCGGCGCTTCCGCCGCCAGCCGACGCGTTCCGCAGCGCCGCGGCGAGGGCGTCGTGGCGCTTGACGCTCAGGTGCGCCGACTCGAACCCGACCCGGATCGCACCGGCTGCCTCCAGGCACGCGGCCAACGTGGCGTCGTACGCCGGGTCCACCTTCACGAGGCGCAGCCCGGGACAGCCGGGCCGGACCGTCTCCTCAACCTCGGTGACGTAGCGGCCGTCCGTAATGAGGATGATCTCGTCGCGGGTGAGAATCGCGATGGCCGCACTGCCCGCGAAGCCGGTCAAGTAGCGGATGTTGGGCAGGTGGAAGACGACGAGGCCATCGAGGCCTTCCATGGCCGCGGCAGCGCGGACGGCCGCGTGTCTGGCGGCCAGGAGGTCAACGGCTGGATGCGGCATGGATGAGAGGGAGAATCCCCCACGCGCCGGGTCCTGTCAAGCGCGGGAGGCGAACAGGCGCGAGCGCCGGTCGGCCACGATGGCCTCGAGCCAGCGCTCGAGGTAGGCGACCGTCCTCCGGGCTGCGCGCTGCTCCTCGCTGGCGGCGGGGCGCGTGGGCGCGTGACCCGCCGCGTACGAGCCCGGAGCGCTCTCCGACGCCCGACCGGGTTCGGCCGGCAGGGGCGCCTGCATGGCCTCCCGGCGGAGGTCCCGGACGATCTGCTCGATGGCCGGGTCGGGCCCGGCAAGCTCGAACGCCGAGCGGAACTGCTCGATGGCCTCGGGCAGTTCGCCGCGCCTCCGGTGGACCTCCGCAAGGCCGCGGATGGCGGACAGATTGCCAGGCGCCACACGGATCACGTCGGAGAACTCGCGATGTGCGGAATCGATGTCGCCGACCTCGAGCAGCGCGCGGCCGAGCGTCACCCGGGCCGACAGGTAGCCCGGGTGCCGCGCCAGGCCGGCCCGGCAGACCTCAATGGACTCCTGGAACCGCCCGGCCCGGCGGTACTCCTCCGCCAGCTGGGCGAAGGCAATCGACCCAGGGTCTCTCTGGATCCGCTTCTTCAGCGCATCGATGCGCGGGTCCTCGGCCACGAGCTGATCCTACTACCAGCGGGGACGGCGCGTGAAGGGCCGCAGGGCTCGTCCCGGGCCGGGTGAAGACCGGCGGCGGCGCGTGAACGCCGCCGCCGGCAGGGGAATCTCCCGGCGCCGCGCGCCCGCTCGAGGCGAGCTCGCCAGCCTACAAGCCGCAGCCCGTGACCGAGACGTTCTTCGTCACGCTGGCGCTCGCGCCCGTGCTGTCCCTGACGGTCAGCTGCACGGCGAACGGCACCGTCGCCGGTCCGCCCGGGCAGTTGAACCGGTGGCTGGGCGACAGGCCGGTGGCGGTAGCGCCGTCGCCGAAGTTCCACGAGTACGACGTGATCGGGTTCGAGCCGGTCGAGTCGGCAGCGCTGAAGTAGACGGTTGTGCCGTACGCCGGCGACGCGGGCGAGTACGAGAACGCGGCCGTGAGGTCAGGCTGCGCTACCGTCACGCTCTGCGACGTCGAGCCCGTGTTTCCGGCGTCGTCGGTGACCGTCAGGACCACGACGTAGTCCCCGGGCTGGGTGTAGATGTGCCACACGAGCTGCCCGGAATCCTGCCGGCCGGAGCCGTAATCCCACGCGTAGCGCACGATCGTGCGGCCCGACGCGGCCGTGGACAACCCGGCGTTGAAGTACACCCTCTCGTTGATCTTCGGTCTCGACGGCGAGATCGAGAACTTCGCGACCGGGTTGGCGGTCATCGTCACCGACACGGATTTCGACACCGAAGCCGACAGGCCGCGGTCGTCGGTCACGGTCAGGGTGACGGTGTACGAGCCGGCCGCCCTGTAGCTGTGGCGCGCCACCACGCCGGTGCTCTTCGTCCCGTCGCCGAAGTTCCACGCATACGACACGATCGATCCGTCGGCGTCCTGGCTGAGCGACGCGTCGAAGGTGACCTCCGACTCGACGACCGGCGTGCTGGGCGAGAAGGTGAACGAGGCCGTCGGCGTGCCGTTGGGGGGCTTGATGACGCCCGGCGGCACCAGCCGGATGCTGACGCTCCTCGAGAGCGACGAGTTGGCGTCGCTCCCGACCGGCGTCGCGAGGATCTGGATGACGGTGTTCGAGTCCACCATGTCGGCGGGCGCGGGCGGCGCGGTGTACGTGGCCGTGGCCTTGCCGTCGCTGCCGGTGACCAGGTTCTTGCCCGACAGCTGGCCGAAGTCCACCACTGTGCCGTTGACGGCGACGTCCAGGCGGATGGCGATCGGGGACTTGACGGGCGTCCCGCTGCCGTCCAGGGCCTGCACGACGATCTGGGACTGGGAGAAGCCGTCCTGCCTGAGCGTGTCCGGGGTCGCCGACAGGACGAGCGCCGTCCCCAGCTCGGACGGACCGGCGAGCGGGGGCGCTTCCTCCTTCTTCACCGTGCAGCCGGCTGCGGCCGCCGCCGCGATCGCCCCGAGGAGTGCAAGTGCCTTCAATGTGCGCGTCATCTTGGTGCCCTATCCTGGCTGTGCCGCGTGGATCCGCTCCCGCGGGAGACCCCGTGAATGCCCCTGCGCCCGCCGGCTAGGACGGGTCGCCCCAGTCCGCGAAGTTCACCGAGATCGACCCCGTCACGGAGACCTCGTTCCCGTTCTGGTCCTTGCCGTAGAAGGTCACGTGCGCGATGGTGGAGATCACGACGGCGCCGCCGCCCTCGCGCAGCGCCCGCAGCGGCGCTTCGAGCTTGGCTTGCGCCCGGACGATGATGAACGACAGCGTGCTGCCGGCGCTGCCGATGCTCCCGGTTGCCGCGCCGTCGAAGGCGTAGGGAACGTCTACCCCCGGGGTCTTCCGCCCGTCGGCGCGCACGAACTCGACGTGGTAGCGCGTGACGGTGATCGTGTTTGCGGGGGTGGGGGCGGTCACCGCTCCCACCGCGCCCTGATCCTTCAACGCCATCCGGAGCCGCACCTGCCCGACGTCCTCGTAGGTCGTGGGCTGGAGGATCTCCTCGGTGCCGACGGTCACCTTCACGTTGGTCACCACGTCGGAGGCGAGGGTGTTCGAGAACGAGCTCGGCTTGGCGCCCGACGCCGCCTCGAGGTTGTCGATGATCAAATAGGACGGCGAGCGGCCGTTTTCGTTGAGGTGCCCGCAAGCCGCGCCCCCAAGCGCCAGCGCCAGCGCGCCGATCGCCGCCGCCGGCCATCCGCGTGTCGTTCCCAGCCGTCTAGCCAACATAGCTCCGTCTCCTGCCCCGTTCTGGCCCGCTTACCGGCGGATGCGCGGCGTGATGAAGATCAGCAGTTCGCGCTGATCGGCGGACATCGAGTCCCGGCGGAAGAGCCAGCGCAGCAGCGGGATGCGCGAGAGCCCCGGGACGCCGTCTCGCATCGACGTCTCTTCGGACTTCATGATCCCGCCGATGACCATCGTCTCGTTGTCGTTGACCAGCACCTGCGTGATGGCCCGCTGCGTGTCGATCGGCGGGATCCCGTTCACGGAGCGGCTGTAGTCGGGCGACGCGTTCTCGAGCGAGATGCTCATCATCACCGTGTCCGAGGCCGTGATCTGCGGCCTGACCTTGAGCGTAAGCGCCGCGTCCTTGAAGGTCACCGTGACCGTGTTGTTCGCCGAGGTCTGGATGGGGATCTGCACGCCCTGGGTCATCTCCGCTTCGAAGTTGTTCTGCATCATGACCCGGGGCTGCGACAGGATCTTGCCCTGGCCCTTCTCCTCGAGGGCCGAGAGCGCGACGTCCAGGTTGAACGATCCCGTCAGGCTGCCCATGGAGATCCCGAGGGCGGAGGTCGCCCCCGTGGCCGGCAGGTGCACGGCGGTCGGCGTGAAGGAGCTCTCGCCGAGCGTGGCGTTCCCCTGCTGCGAGGCCGTGCGTCCGCTCACGCTGCTCTGCGCCGGGAAAGTGACCGGCGCGGTGTTGGCCAGCGCGCTGGCCATCCGTCCGTTCACGCCCCACTGCACGCCGATTGCCCGCGCGGCCGTCGTCGTGGTCTGGACGATGCGCGCCTCGATCTCGACCTGGGGCTCGGAGCGATCCAGCTTCGTGATCAGGTCCTCGCACTGGGCCAGCGCCTCCGGCAGGTCGTTGATGATCAGGGTGTTCGTGCGATCGTCCACGATGGCCGTCCCGCGGTTCGAGATCACGCGCGTGTCCTTCAGGAGCTTGGCGACGACGGCGGCCTTGGCGTAGCTCAGCGTCTTGGTGAGCACCTTGAGCTGGCCGCTCATCGACTGGGCCTCGGCGAGCTTCTGCCGCTCGGTTTCCTCCTGCGCCAGCACCTTGAGCGGCGCGATCCGCACGACGTTGTTCTCGAGCACGTACCCGAGCTGGTGGGAGCGCAGGATCACCTCGAGCGCCTGGTCCCAGGGGACCTCCTTCAGCGACACGTCCACCATCGCCGCCGGGACGTTCGGATCGATCACGATGTTCAGCCCGCTGATTTCCGAGAACGTGCGGAGGACCGAACGCAGGTCGGCCTGGAAGAAGTCGAAGGTCACCAGGTGGCCCGTGTACTGCTTCTCGCCTTCCGGGGCCGCGGGCGCGGCGGGCTTCTGCGCCAGGACGGCCTGTCCGGCCGCCGGCTGACGCGCCGGCCGCGCCTCCGCACCGGACACGTCGGGAACAGGAGAGGCGGGGCCGGGCGCCGCCTGAGAGGCCGCCGCCGCGACGACGACGGGCACCGGGCCGGGCGGCGGCGCTCCGCCGGCCGGACCGGGCGCCGGGTCGAGCCGGGGCTCGCTCGCCGTCTCCGGCGTGCGCGGACGTGCGGGGGCGGCCTGGCTGAGCACGATGGCCACGCCGTTCTCCAGCGGCTCGACGCGATGGGTGACGGGGCACGTCAGGTCGATGACCGCGCGCGTGACGAGGGGATCGACGCGGTTCACGCCGACCCGGATGCGATCGACCGGACCCAGGCCGACGGGTGTCACCGCCGGGAGCGTGGAGCGCAGGTCCGGGAAGTCCACTACCAGGCGCGGCGGCAGGTCTCTTGCCGATTCGATCGTCCCGGCGCGCCACGATCCCGGGCCCGTGAAGGTGACCCGGGTGCCGTCGGGAACCGCCGCCGTCTCGACTCTCGTCAGCGCCGAGCCCGGCGATGGCCTGGGCGGCGCTGCGGGCTCGGCCGCCGGAACGGCCGAGGCACGCTCGCCGCCGGCGGCGCCGGCGCCGAACTCGACGACGACGGCGTTCCGGCGGCTGCGCACGACGGGCGTCAGGGGGCGCGACAACAGCATCCGCACGCGGGCGACTGCGGTGCCATCCTCGCCCGTTTCGGGCTCGATCCGCACGTCGGCAACGGCCCCCGAGGGGCGGTCCGGACGGACGCCGGCGGGCGACACGTCGCGCAGATCGACCAGCAGCGTGAGCGGATCGGGCTGCGCCGCGACGTAGGCGACGGGCTCGGACGTCTCGATGACCACCGTCGTCCCGGCGCCCTCGGTCTTCGTGGCCACGCCGGTCAAGCGCGCCGTCGGTGCCGCATGGCCGGCGGCATGCACCGCCGAGCCAAGCACCAATGCGCCGGCCAGCACCCTCAGCAGTCGAGCTGACATCACAGTCACCCTCTCCGCGTTCACTTCGCTTCCGTCACGGCGCGAAGGGTCAACCGCACCTCGCGCTGTTTGGTCAGGGACAGCGGGTCGTTCACGTCCTGCAGGCACACGAGCGAATCGGCCGTAATGGCCCGGATGCTGCCGTCGAGCAGACGGTCGTTGACTCGGACCACGTACGTCCTGTTGTCGGGGCCCGCCACCAAGGCCACGTGATCGCCGCGGCTCTGCATGATGCCCCTGAGCGAGAGCTCGCTGACCAGGAACCTCGACACGCCGGCCGCGGGCTGCCTGTCCTGACGGGCTCTCGCCTCGGTGGCGCGCTTCAGCAGGCTGACGAACGGGTCCCGCCGGCCCTCGGGGTTGTAGGCGAACGGCGCCGTCGGCGCCGGCTTCGCGGCCGCCTGACGGGCGGACGAGACGCCCGGGCAGGCGCCGACTAGGAGAACGACGGCGAGGGCGACGGCTGGCGGCCTCATGACCTGCCTCCCGCGGCGGGCTTGGCCGCCGCCGGAGACGGGGAGGCCTGCGCCGGCTTGGCGGCAGCCGGGGCCTGTGCGCCGTCCAGCAGGACGAACGTCGTCGCCACGCAGGCCACCGAGATGCTCGTGTTCTGATCGGGCTTGTCCTTGCCCTTCACCGAGATGTTGCCGACGTTGATGATCCGCGGAAAGCGGCTGATCCGTTCGAAGAAGAGCCCGAGGTTGTGGTAGGTGCCGTCGAGCTCGATGTTGATGGGCCACTCCGCGTGAAGCGGCTGGGTCACCACCGGCGCCGGCTTGAACACGCGTATGCTCAGGTTCGACTGCACGGCAAGCGTCTGCAGGTTCCGCAGCAGCTCGCCGAAGTCCTTCTCGTCGGGCAGGATGGCCTTGAGGCCCTCCAGCCGCCCCTCGAGATCGGCGACCTGCGCCCGGAACTGCGGGAGCTGCCGCGCGATGGCCATGCCCCGGCTGATGTCCACCCGCAGGGTGGCCAGCCTCTGGCGCTGGGCGTCGAGGGCCTTGTCGGCCGGCATGGCGTACAGGTAGTAGAAGGCCGCCACGCCGGCGACCGCCAGCGCGACAAACAGCCCCACCTGGGCGTACCACGGGAGTTTGTGCAGGTTCAGATCCATCGCGATCCCGCTTCCACGCTAGCTTGCCGGCGTCGTCACCTGGGCCCGGACGGTGAACTTGATGACGTCGGCGCCTGCCGCCTGGCCGTTTTCGACCTGGCTGTCCACGATTTCCACGGGCTTCTCGAACCAGCCCGTCCGCCCGAGGTTGTCCACGAAGTCCGAAATCGACGTCATCGACAGGCAGCGGCCCTCCAGCGTGAGGTCCCGGCCTTTCTGGTCGAGCGCCGTCAGCCACAGGGAGTCCGGGACGCTGCGGCTGATCGCATCCAGCACGTGCACGGGGCTGCTCTGGCTGCGCCGGAGGTCCTCGATGAGCGCCACGCGCTGCTGCAGCTGGGCCTTGCGTTCCTCGAACTGCCGCACCTGCACGATGAGCGCCTGGAGCCTGGCGGTCTCCGCCTGGGCGGTCGCGATGTCGGCCTTGAGCTTCGACTCTTCCTTCCGCAGCGACCAGTACCACCAGCCCACGCCGAGGGCGGCCAGAGCGAGGATGAGGGTGCAGGCGACGGTGATCTTCTGGCCCGAGCCGACGAGCGGGCCCGCGGCCTGTCGCCGCGGCTTCTCCCGCTCCTGGGTGAGGAGGTTGATGCGGATCATCGGTCACCTGCCCGTCGCAGTGCGAGGCCCACCGCCACGACGGCGACAGGCGCGGTCTCGACGGCGTCGACGCCGAAGGCGGGCGCGTCGAAGGCGATCCGCCGGAACGGGTCGAGTGGCTCGACGGGGAGCCCGAAGCGGTCGGCGAGCGCGTCGGCGAACCCCCGCACGCGGGCGCCGCCGCCGCACAGCATCACGCGGTCGAGCCGATCCGAGGCGGCCGTGGACCGGTAGAAGTCGAAGGTCCTCTGAATCTCAAGCAGGACGTTGTCGCTGACGGCGCGCAGGACCGCTTCGATCTCGTCGGCGCGCTCGTCGCCGGCGCCCGCGCCGCGCTTGACCTGCTCGGCGCGGTCGAAGGTCAGGTTGAACTCGCGCTGGATGGCCTCGGTATAGGCGTTGCCGCCGATCGGGACGTCGCGCGTGAAGATCGTCGCCGGCCCGCTGACGATGTTGATGTTGATCGCGCTGGCGCCCATGTTCATGAGCGCGGTGACGGTGCCGGGGTCGGCGTCGTAGTTCGCCTCGAAGGCGTTCTGGATTGCGAAGGCGTCCACGTCGACGACGACGGGGACCCGGCCGGCCTGGGCGATCACGCCGGTGTAGTCGGCGATCTTCTCCTTCTTCGCCGCCACCAGCAGGACGTCCATCGAGTTCGGCGCCGCGGCCTCGCCGCCGGGCACGACCTGGTGGTCCAGGTGCACGTCCTGGATGTCGAAGGGGATGTACTGCTCGGCCTCCCACTTGATGGACTCGGCCAGTTCGGCCTCGGTCATCTGCGGGAGGCTGATTTTCTTCACGATGACGGCGTTGCCCGCGAGCGACGCTGCCACGTCTTTCGTCTTCGTGCCGAGCCGGTCGAAGACGCGCCGGATGGTGTCGGCGACTCCCGCGCCGTCGATGATGGCGCCGTCGACGATGCTGTCCGGCGCCATGGCCTCGCTGGCGTAGGCGACCACGCGGTAGGACTTGCCGGCCGAAGCGAGCTCGACGGCCTTGACCGCGCTCGATCCGATGTCCAGGCCCACCAGGCCTTTGCGTCTGCCGAACACCTTTGGGTCCTTCCCTTTCCGAGGCGCGCGGGGCGCCCGCTCCGGCCGTCTGCGCAAGTCGGGTGCCAAATCCGCCGGTTCCCTGCCAAGCGGCCCTCGCCCGGCCCAAAGCCCCGGCGCCTGGCGTCTTGCCCGCCGGGAGCCCCCGGCGCCGATAGGCGATTTCCGAGGGGCGCGTGCAGAATTGTCATCGCCCCTCGGCCCCGCGGGTGGCAGGTTCTACCGCGCTGCCGCCCCGACGGCGGCCACCAGCCCGCAGGCCGGGCCGCCGCTCCGGCCGGCCGTCTTATCGGCCTGACCCCCGGAGCCGTGTAGAGACGCGAGGGCGCGAGGTTGCACCGGGCGCGGCCGGGGCCGCGGAGAAGCGCGCGGTTGACAAGGACCAGCACGGGCTGGTACGCTTTTGGATTGCCGTGGCTGAAATTGATTCAGGGATAGAGACTTGCAGATGCACACGTATACGGCGAACCTGAAGACGATCGAGCGCCGGTGGCACGTGATCGATGCCGAGGGTGTGGCGCTCGGACGCCTTGCGACCCGGGCGGCCCGGCTGCTGATGGGCAAGCACCGCGCGGCCTACACGCCGTTCCTCGACACGGGCGATCACGTCGTCGTCGTGAACGCGGACCGCGTGAAGCTCACCGGGCGCAAGGACGAGCAGAAGATCTACCGCAGGCACAGCGGCTACGAGGGCGGCCTGCGCGAGGAGCGCGCGAAGGTCGTCCGGGCCCGCACGCCAATCCGCCTCGTGGAAGAAGCGGTGCGCGGCATGCTGCCCAAGACGACGCTCGGCGATGCGATGTACCGGAAGCTCAAGGTCTACGCGGGGCCGGACCACCCGCACCGGGGCCAGCAACCCACCAAGCTCGAGGTAGCGTAACGTGTCTGCAATCCAGTATTACGGAACCGGGCGCCGGAAGACGTCGACGGCCCGCGTCTTCCTGCGGCCGGGCAACGGCGCAATCACGGTCAACCACCGCCAGTTCGAGGACTTCTTCCCCACCGCCGTGCTGCGCGCCGAGATCAAGCAGCCGCTCCAGCTGACCGAGACGGCCGACAAGTTCGACGTCCTGGCGACGGTGGCGGGGGGCGGGATCGCCGGTCAGGCCGGCGCGGTCCGCCTCGGCATCTCCCGCGCGCTGTGCGAATACAACAGCGAGCTGCGGCCGGCGCTGAAGAAGGAAGGCCTTCTCACCCGGGACGCCCGGGCGAAGGAACGAAAGAAGTACGGACTGGCGGGTGCGCGCAAGCGCTTCCAGTTCAGCAAGCGGTAACCCGGCCGGCATCTGTCGAGGGAGGACCATTGAGCGGGATCGCCATCAAGGAACTGTTGGAAGCCGGGGTGCACTTCGGCCATCAGACGAAGCGGTGGAACCCGAAGATGAAGCCGTACATCTTCGGCCAGCGGAACGGCATCTACATCATCGACCTGGGCAAGACGGCGCAGCTCTTCGGGGACGCCGAGGCGTTCGTCAGCCGGCTCGCCTCCGAGGGCGGCACGGTGCTGTTCGTGGGCACGAAGCGGCAGGCGCAGGACGCGGTGGCGGAGGAAGCGCAGCGCTGCGGCATGCACTTCGTCAACCAGCGCTGGCTGGGCGGGCTGCTGACCAACTTCACGACGATCCAGCGGAGCCTCACCCGCCTGCGCGAGCTCGAGGCCATGCAGACCGACGGCCGCTACGAGACGCTCTCGAAGAAAGAGGTCGCCGCCGTCGAGAAGGAAAAGAAGAAGATCCAGAAGAACCTCGACGGCATCCGCCAGATGGCGAAGCTCCCGGACGCGGTGTTCGTGATCGACACGAAGAAGGAGCAGATTGCGGTCGACGAGGCGCGGAAGCTGAAGATCCCGGTGATCGGCATCGTCGACACGAACTCCGATCCCGAACAGGTCGACTACGTCATCCCGGGCAACGATGATGCGCTGCGGTCGATCCGCCTCTTCACGTCGCGCATCGCGGACGCGATCGTGGCGGGCCGCTCGCTGCGCGAGTCGGCGCGGGCCGACGCGGCCGCCGACGCCGGCGCCCACGGCGCGCGCCCGGCCCCCGGCCGGTCCCGGCCGGACGCGCCGCCGGCAGCGGCGCCCGCGTCGGCCTGAGGACCTGACGACCGGGGCCGATCGGCCCCGGCAGCACCCCTTCGCGCCGGCCGGGCCCGTCCCGCGCCGGCGCGGTTTTCGTACCGCGGAGATCGCACAGCCATGGCAATCACGGCAGCGCAAGTCAAGGCCCTGCGCGAGAAGACCGGCGCCGGGATGATGGAATGCAAGGCCGCCCTGACCGAGACGGGCGGCGACATGGACGAGGCCGTCACCGTCCTGCGCAAGCGCGGGCTTGCCCAGGCGGCGAAGCGCGCGGGCCGCGCGACCTCGCAGGGCCTCGTGGGGAGCTACATCCACATGGGCGGCAAGATCGGCGTCCTCGTCGAGGTCAACTGCGAGTCCGACTTCGTCGCCCGCACCGAAGGGTTCCAGACGCTCGTCAAGGAAGTCGCGATGCACATCGCCGCGGCCGACCCGAAGTACCTGCGTCGCGAGGACGTGCCCGCCGAGGTGCTCGACGGGGAGCGCGCAATCTACCGCGCGCAGTTCGAGGGATCCGGCAAGCCGGCCGCGGTCGTCGACAAGATCGTCGAGGGCAAGCTCGGCGCGTTCTTCAGCCAGGCGGTGCTCCTGGATCAGCCCTCGGTCCGCGATCAGGCGATCACCGTCGGCGAGATGGTCAAGCAGGCCATCGCGAAGACCGGCGAGAACATCGCCATCGCTCGCTTCGCGCGGTTCAAGCTGGGAGAGGGCGCCTAGGCTATAATCCCTCGGCGTATGGACCAGCCGCCGCCCGCGCCAGCCTACCGCCGCGTCCTCGTCAAGCTGTCGGGGGAAGCCCTGATGGGCGAACAGGGCTACGGCATCGATCCTGCCCTGGTCGGCGGCATCGCCAGGGAGATCGGGGAGATCCGCGCCCTCGGCGTGGATCTGGCCATCGTCATCGGCGGCGGCAACATCTTCCGCGGTGTCGCCGCCGGCGCGGCGGGCATGGACCGGGCGCAGGCCGACTACATGGGCATGCTCGCCACGGTCATCAACGCCCTCGCCCTCCAGGACGCCCTCGAGAACGCCGGCGTTTCCACCCGCGTCCTGACAGCCATCGAGATGCGAGCCGTCGCCGAGCCCTTCATCCGGCGCCGCGCCGTCCGGCACCTCGAAAAGGGGCGCGTCGTGGTGTTCGCCGCCGGCACGGGCAACCCCTACTTCACGACCGACACCGCGGCGGCCCTGCGGGCGATGGAGATCAAGGCCGACGTCATCCTGAAGGCCACGAAGGTCGACGGCATCTACTCCGCCGACCCGGTCTCCCACCCCGACGCCACGCGGTTCGAGCTCCTCACGTACCTCGACGTGCTCGAGCGACGCCTGAAGGTGATGGACGCCACGGCCGTCTCGCTCTGCATGGACAACAAGCTCCCCATCATCGTCTTCAACCTGCGCCGGCCCGGCAACATGAGGCGGGCCGTCCTGGGCGAGCGGATCGGGACCGTCGTCCGGGCGTAGCGCGAGACCACAGCATCCGGAGCAGACCAGCATGGACGCGATCGATCTCAAGGCGCTGTACGCAGACCTCAAGAAACGGATGGAGCAGGTGATCGACCACCTGCGGCGCGACCTCGCCGGCGTCCGCACCGGGCGGGCGACCATCAACATCCTCGATCCGGTGCACGTGGACGCGTACGGATCGCGGATGCCCCTGAACCAGGTGGCCACGCTGTCGGTGCCCGATCCGATGACGATTCTCGCCCAGCCCTTCGATCCGAGCCTTCTCGGCACGATCGAGAAGGCCATCCGGGCGTCGGACCTCGGCCTGAATCCCACCAACGACGGCCGCGTCGTCCGCATTCCCATCCCGTCCCTGACCGAGGAGCGCCGCCGCGAGCTGTCGCGCCACGTGCACAAGCTGGCCGAGGAGGCCCGCAACGCCATCCGGCTCGTGCGCCGCGACGCGAACGAGAAGCTCAAGAAGCTGCAGAAGGACAAGCTCGTGTCGGAGGACGACGAGCGGAAGGGCCTCGACGAGGTGCAGCGGCTCACCGACGCGCACATCCGTGCGGTCGACGAGCTGCAGAAGAAGAAGGACGTCGAGCTGCTGGGCGGGAAGTAAGGGCCCGGAGCTGGGCGACCGCCGCGGAGGACGGCCGGTGTCGTTCCTGTCGCGCCTGGAGTGCTCGGTGCCGTGCGGGGCTCCGCCGTGCGATCCCCGCGGGTCGCACCATCTCTGCTCGTGCGGGATGCCCCTCGTGGCGCGCTACGACCTCGAGGCGGCCGCGCGCGCGTGGCGCCGCGAGAGCCTCTCCGGCCGCCCGCCGACGATGTGGAGGTACGGGGAGCTGATGCCGCTGTTCGAAGGCGAGGCTCCCGTCACGCTCGGCGAAGGCTTCACGCCGCTCATCCATGCGACGAGGCTCGGCCGAGAACTGGGCCTTCCGGCGCTCTACATCAAGGACGAATCGCTCAACCCTACCCACTCGTTCAAGGCGCGCGGCCTGTCGGCGGCCGTCACGCGCGCCCGCGCCGCCGGCGCCACGACGCTCTCGGTGCCGTCGGCCGGGAACGCCGCCAACGCCCTGGCCGCCTACGCCGCCGCCGCAGGACTCGAGGCGCAGGTCTTCATGCCCAGGGACGTGAAGGCGCCGTTTGTCCGGGAATGCGAGCTCTATGGGGCCCGCGTCACGCTCGTGGACGGCCTTATCACGGATGCCGGGCGGGCAGCGACTGAGCGCGGCGGTCCCTTGGGCTGGTACGACGTCTCGACGCTCAAGGAGCCGTACCGGCTCGAGGGCAAGAAGACGATGGGGTACGAGCTGGCGGAGCAGCTCGGGTGGCGCTGGCCGGACTGGATCGTCTACCCCACCGGCGGCGGCACGGGCATTGTCGGCATGTGGAAGGCCTTCGACGAGGTCGAAGCGCTCGGCTGGGTGCCGCGCGGCCGGCGACCGCGGATGGTGAGCGTGCAGGCCGAGACCTGCGCGCCAATCGTGCGCGCCTTTCGCGAAGGGGCAGCCCGCGCCCATCCGTGGGAGAACGCCCGGACCTGCGCCGACGGCCTGCGCGTGCCGAAGGCCATCGGCGATTTCCTCATCCTGCGGGCCATCCGCGAGAGCGGCGGAACGGCGATCGCGGTCAGCGACCGCGAGATGGTCCGGGACATGAAGGCGATGGGCGCGCTCGAGGGCGTGAGCGCCGCTCCCGAAGGCGGGGCGACGCTCGCCGCGCTGCGCCGGCTCCGGGCAGACGGCCTGATCAACACGGACGACTGCGTCGTCTTGTTCAACACCGGCGGGGCGCTCAAGTACCTGGAGGTGATTGGGGAGTGAGGCTTCGGCTCGCCGGTGCCGATACCCGCCCAGGGCGGCCTGAGCCTGTCGAAGGACCGGGTCCCGAGTCCCGATTCCCTGCCTCCGGCCCCAAGCCGCCGGTCCCCAGCGCCTTGCGCCTTCACTGTTGAGTCCCGCGCCGTGGTAGAATGAGAAGATTGTCGGGCGGCTAGCTCAGCTGGGAGAGCGCCGCGTTCGCAACGCGGAGGTCGGGAGTTCGAGCCTCCTGCCGTCCACCACCGGAAGCCCCGAGAACAGGCCAGGTTACAGCCTGGCCTTTCTTGTGTACGTTCTTCCCTTTTGGCAGGTGCGCCCCGACACCGAGCTGGCGTTCGTCCACCGCCAGCTGGACGACGGCGAAGTGCACTGAGTGAGCCACCGGAACAGCCGCGCCGACGAGGTGGAGGCGACGTTCCGCCTTACCGGCAAGACGCCTGGGACGTGGCGTTCCAGCCCAACCGCGGCGCGCCGGAGAAGACCGCGCTGCCGGCGCTCATCTCCTGGACCGAGCATGCCGACGCCGGCGCGAAGTACTTCTCGGGGACGGCCAGCTGCACGAAGACCGTGGACGCGCCGGCGGACTGGTTCGCCTCCGGCGCCAGGCTCTGGCTCGATCTCGGCGACGCGAAGAACACCGCAGAGGCCAGCGTCACCGACAGGCCGGTCGGCGCCGCCTGGAAGACGCCGTTCCGCGTGGACGTGACGCCCGCACTGAAGGCCGGCGCGAACACGCTGGAGATCAAGGCCGTCAACTTGTGGGTGAACCGCCTGATTGGCGACCAGCAGGAGAGCGTCACGCCGAACTACACCTGCACGGCGCCGCCGTTCTATCGCGCTGACTCTCCCCTGCTGCCGTCCGGGCTGATCGGGCCGGTGCAGCTGGTCCGAACAGCCGGCCAGCAGGTCCTTCGGCGGCTGCGCCCGCGCACGGGACCGCGCGTCCGACGGGGAGCGCGCTCGGACGGATGCCGGCAGGCTCCGCGGGACGGCCCTCGAGAAGGGGCCACCCACAGAAGGCGTGGCTTCTCGCGCCGGAGCCTCTCGCCGCGGCCGGACGGGCCCGCGGCGGGGCCCGTCCGGCCGCACGCGAGGCTTTCTTCGCTCCTACGCCGTGACGCCGGCGAACGCGGGTCCGGCGGCGTACTTCACGTGGAACTCTCCCAGCCGCGAGACCAGCGCCTCGATCTCATCGCGCGGCGGCAGGAACGTGGTGCGGAAGTGCAGGGTGCCCGGCGGCTGGCCGAAGCCGGAGCCGGGCACCACGCAGATGCCTGTTTCCTCCAACAAGGCGAGACAGTAGGCCGCCTCGCGCTCTGCGATCAACGCGGCGCGTTCGGCCTCGGGCATCGCGCCAGCGTCGGCGCCGGGGCCGAGCGGAAGTTCGAACCGGACGAAGGCGTACAACGCGCCCTGCGGGACGTCCACCGACATCCCGGGCACCCGGCTCAGCCCCTCTCCCAGGAGCCTGGCCTTCTCCCGCAAGTCCTCGAGGATGGCATCCCGCTCCCGCTGGTAGCGCGCGTAGCTTTCGTCTCCCTCGCGCGGCGGCGCCACCATCGCGTACGTGGCGAGCTGGCCAGGCACGTTGGCGCAGAGGCTGATCGACTGCAGCTTGATGAACTGGTCCAGCACGTCGTCGGGCACGTTCCGCAGTTCGAGGTAGCCGCCGCGGTGGCCGCACTCGCCGAGGAATCCCTTCGACACCGAGTGCAGGCTGAAGAGCGGCGTGGTCGCGTCGCCCACGTCGTGCATGACCTTGGCGAACGACACGAAGGACCGATCCGGCGCGTAGACGTTCTCCTGGTAGACCTCGTCGGCGATCACCACGAGCCCGTGGCGGCGGGCGAAGGCGATGATCATCCGGATGTTCTCGACCGACAGCACCGCGCCCGTCGGATTGCCGGGGTTGATGACGACGATGCCCACCGCGTGCACGCCGCGGGCCCTGGCCTCGTCGAGACTCCGGGAAAGCGCCGCCTCGCTGAGCTGCCACCCGTGCTGCTCGTCGAGGTAGTAGCCGATCTGCTCGCCGCCGTAGAGCGTGAGGCTGGCGCTGTAGAGCGGATACTGCGGGATTGGGATCATAAACCCGTCGCCGGGGTTGCGCAGCATCGCAAGCAGCACCGCCTGCGCCGCCTTGCTGGCGCCGTCTGTCAGGATCACGCGGCGCGGGTCAGCGGGAATGCCGTCCCGCCGCTCTATGAACTCCGCCACCGCCCGGCAGACGAAGGGCAGCCCCGCGCTCTGCGTGTACGCCCCGGTGCCGTGCGGGACCTTCGCCCGGAGGAGGCCGACGCGCTCGACGAGATCCTTCGGGAACAGCGCGAGGGCCGCCTCGCTGTCGAGGAGCGCCGGGTACTCCATCAGGCACAGCAGCTGGCGCAAGTAGGTCAGCGGAGGCTGCTTCAGCGCCTGCGGGTTGCCGATGTTGCAGTAGATGATCTTGCGGCCCGCCGCCTCGAGTTCCTGCGCGCGCTGGACGATCGGCCCGCGCACGGCGTACTCGGCGTCGAGGAGCCGCTGGTTGAGTCGCGTCTTGGAGATGCTCACGCCGTCGCCTCCCTGGATGCCGTGCCGGCCGCCAGGCTCTCGACGAGCTCCGTCACCGTCGCCTTGGCGTCGCCGAAGAGCAGGAGCGTGGCGGCCTGATCGTAGAGGGGATTGGGGACTCCGGAGTACCCCGGCCGCGCGTCGAGGTTGCAGACCAGCACGCGCTTCGCTTCGTGCGCATTGAGGATCGGCATGCCCGAGATGGGCGTATCCGCCGTCTGGATCGCCGCGGGGTTCACGACGTCTGACGCTCCGACGATCACCGCGGCGTCGGTCGACGCGAACGACGGGTTCACCTCGTCCATTTCGCGCAGCTTGTCGTAATCGACGTCGGCCTCGGCGAGCAGGACGTTCATGTGGCCGGGCATGCGCCCGGCGACGGGATGGATGGCGAAGCTGACGCGCTTGCCGAGCTGCTCCAGCCGCGAGGCCAGCGACGCGACCTCGAACTGGGCGCCCGCGAGCGCCATGCCGTAGCCGGGGATGATGATGACCGACTCCGACTCGCGCAGGACCGCTTTGGCTTCCCGCATTGCCTCGTCGCCCGTCTTGGCGCCGGACGCCTGCGGCGGCGCCTCGGCCGGCGCCTGGACCGGCGCCTGGACCGGCGCGGCCTGCCGGCCGCCCGAAAGGACCTTCACGAAGCTCCGGTTCATCGCGCGGCACATGACCGCGGTGAGGATCGACCCGGAGGCAGCAACGGTGGCTCCGCACGCGATGAGCAGCCGGTTCTGGATGACGATGCCGCAGAAGGCCGCGGCCAGCCCCGCCGTCGCGTTGAGGAAGGAGATGAGCACGGGCATGTCGGCTCCGCCGATACGGACGGCGAAGGCGTAGCCGAGCCCCACCGAGGCGGCGATCGCGCCGGCCAGCGCCAGCGTGAGCGGCAGGCCCGCCACTCCGGCCGCGACGGCGCACAGGGCGACGATCGCGCCGACGAGCGCCAGCAGCAGGAGGTTGTGCCCGCGCAGCACGGTGGGCGTCTGCTTCAGCTTCGCCGCCAGCTTGGCGCTGGCGAGCATGCTGCCGCTGAACGTCGCGGCTCCGATGGCGAGGCCCAGGAAGCCCGAGACCTCTCCGACCGCGTTCAGCGGCACGCCCGGCCGCGTCAGTTCAACGAACGCGATGGCGGATGCGGCGATGCCGCCCATCCCGTGCTGGAACGCCACCATCGCGGGGATCTGGATCATGGTGACCCGGACCGCGACGAGCGTCCCGACGGCGCCGCCGACGGCCAGGGCCGCGACGAACAGCGCCGGATCGAGGACCGCGTTTCGGTAGAGGACCAGCGCGATGGCCAGCAGCAGCGCCGCGGCAGCCGTCGCGTTGCCCGTCCGCGCGCCGCGCGGCGTGCGGAACTGCGCGATGCCGGCGATCAGCAGCGCGATGATGGAAAGATCCACGAGCAGCGTGCCCCAGTTAGGCATATCCGTCTCCGCGAAGGGCCGCGACGCCGGTCACGGGCGCGGCGGTCCGGATCACGACCGGTCCCGGCCGCGGTCGGCGGACCCGGGCTCCTGGTGGGTCTTGAACAGGCTGGTCATGCGGTCCGTGATCACGAAGCCGCCGACCAGGTTGAAGGCTGCCGCGGCGAGGGCGATGGCGCCGATCACCTTGTCGCCGCGGCTCATCGGGACGGCGAACAGCAGAATCGCGCCGAGAATCGTCACGGCCGAGATGGCGTTGGTCATCGACATCAGCGGCGTGTGCAGCAGCGGCGGCACGCGGGAGATCAAGAGATACCCGGCGCCGAACGACAGGGCGAACACGAACAGCATCAATGCCAGATCGGCCATGACGGAGGTCTCCTCGTCGGGAATCGGACTACGCCCTGGGCTCGCCCATCGCGTCCAGCGCGGGCCCGTACACGATCCGGCCGCCGGTCGTCACCAGCGACGCCTGCACGATGTCGTCGTTGAGGTCGGGCGCGCCGGGGACGGACTTGTACAGGTTGTCCACGTAATGGAACATGTTGTGGGCGTACAGCCAGCTTGCATGCATCGCCATCCGGCCGGGGATGTTCTGCAGCCCGCTGATGCACACATCGTGCGCCACAATCTCCTGACCGGCCTTGGTCAGCTCGCAATTGCCGCCCTGGTCAATCGACACATCGACGATGACCGAGCCGGGCTTCATGCGCGCGACAACCTCCTTCGTGACGATGATCGGCGCGAGCGCTCCGGGCACCAGCGCGGACAGGATGACCACGTCGGACTCGGCCACCACGTCCGCAATCGCCTCCTGCTCCTTCTTGAGCCACTCGGCGGGCAGGAGCTTCGCGTAGCCGCCCTCGGCGATCGCCAGTTCCTGCGGCACGTCGAAGCCGGCGGCCTTCGCCCCGAGGCTGACGGCCTCCGTGCGCGCGGCATCCCGGATGTCCCACGCCTTCACCACGGCGCCGAGGCGCTTGGCGGTGGCGATGGCCTGGAGGCCGACCACCCCCGTGCCGACGACCAGAACGTTCGCCGGCTTCACCGCGCCGATGGCCGTGCCGATCATCGGGACGAACCGCGGCAGGTGCTGGGCGGCGATGAGGACCGCGCGGTAGCCGGTGACGGTGCTCATGGAGGTCAGCGCGTCCATCCGCTGGGCCCGCGAGGTCCGCGGGATGCCGTCCATGGTAAACGCCGTGATGCGGCGATCGCGGAGCTTGCGCACCATGTCGTGGCTGTCGGGCGCCGCGGGATGCAGGAAGGTCACGAGCGTGCACCCCTCGGGCATCATCTCGACCTCGTGCTTGCCCCGAGCCGGGTTGACGATCGGCTGCTTGACTTTCAGGACGACGTCCGCACCGGCGAAGAGGCGCTCGACGTCCGGCTCGATCGCCGCGCCGGCCTTCTCGTACTCGGCGTCGGGGATGAAGATCCCCTGGCCCGCGCCGGACTCGACCACGACCTCGAACCCCTTGGCCTTGAGCTTCCCCACCGTCTCCGGAATCGCAGCGACGCGTTTCTCGGCGGGCAGGATTTCCTTCGGGATGACGATTCTCATGACATCAGCTCCTTCTTTCCGGCGCCGCGTCAGGCGGCGCTCTCACCTCGCGAAGCCCCACTGCCGGCGAGCCCGTGCGTAATCCCGCCGAGGGCCTTCTCGAACTCCTCGAACCGGTCGTAGCTCCACTCGCGCTGCCAAATCGGATGCGGGACCTCCTGTCCTTTGTCCTCGAGCAGGCTCGCTCCGAGCGCCCACGGGCTGACGTGAACCTGGTAGCGGCAGTGCTCGGCCTCTGCGGGCAGCCGCGACGCCTCACGCAGGCGCTCGAACCCGAGCCGGGCCGGCAATCCGGTGGACGCGCTCATGTGCCACTCCGGGTTCGGCGTGCCCTCCGCCGGTTCGCCCTCGTACCAGTCGAGCCGGACCAGCACCGAGGACCCGTCGTGCCAGAGCGGCAGGACGCTGTGGGTCTGGACGAGCCGGCCCCGCACAACGCCCGAGATGGCCGTCGCCAGCGCGGCCACCGGCACCTTCGCGAGGACCTGCGAGGAAACGGGCTCGCCGAGCTCCTCGTAGGCCGTCAGCGCGACCGCCCGCTGCGCCCGGTAGACCGGGAACTTGATGATGTTCGGGAACTCCCCCGTCGCCGTCTTCTGCGTGACCGAGCCGGAGAACGGCCCGACGATGTAGCTCTTGGTGCCGCCGGCCGGGATCTCGACGGGAACTGACGCGCTCGTCCAGATCGGGAACTCGCAGGGCACGAGGTCGGCGAATTCAGCTTCGATGGCCAGGCCATGCGTCCGGATGAGCAGCGTCGTCGACTGCGAGTCGCTCGATCGAACCTTCGCTGCAACTGGATTCGTGTTCATGGCGTGCATCCTCTGGGTGCGGACGTCGCACACGCCCGTCGTGCGATTCTAGGCGGCTGGCGCCAGGCGGGCATCGGGCGGCGCCGGATTCCGCGCGTCCAATCGCCTGATTTCGGCCCTCCCTGCCGGCTGAGCGGCGCCGGTCAGCCCCACGGCGCGCCGGCCATGGCGACAGCCCGCGGAAGCCGGCGCCAGCGGCGGCCGGCGCGCCTCCGGACGGCCTGCGCCGAGCCACAAACGCCGAAAGAGTGACGTACGAGGCTAGGGCTTCGCCCTAGGGGCGGCGGAGCCGGCCGTCACGGCCGGTGGCCGTCCGCTACGCCCGACATCCAGGGAGGTGATCCCCTCGCGCACGGCGAACTTCGTCAGGTCCGCGACGCTGTGCAGCTCGAGTTTGAGCATGATGCTCTTCCGATGGGTCTCGACCGTCTTGCGGCTGATGTGCAGTCGGGCCGCGATATCCGCCGTCGCGTGCCCTTCGGCCATCAGCTGCAGCACCTCGCGCTCCCGGTCCGACAGCCTGGCGGCGGCCGAGTCGGGCGAAGGGCTGAGGCGGTGCACGTAGTCGTCCAGCACCACGCCGACGATCTCCGGGCTCAAGTAGCGCCCGCCTCGAGCGACGTCGCGGATCGCGTCGGCGAGCTCGCTGAACGCGCTGTCCTTGAGGACGTACCCGCACGCCCCGGCGGCCAGCATGCCCGCCACATACTGCCGGTCCGAGTGCATCGACACCGCGAGCACCTTCACGTGCGGGAGTTCGGCCCGGATCTGCCGCGTGGCCTCGATCCCGTTCAGCTCCGGCATCCCGATGTCCATGATGACGACGTCGGGCGACAGTTCGCGCGCGAGGCGCACCGCGAGGCGGCCGTCGTTGGCCTCCCCGACGATCTCCATGCCGGGGCGGGTTGCGAAGAGCGTCCGCAACCCCTCGCAGAACAGCCGGTGGTTGTCGGCAAGCAGGATCCTCATCCCCGCGCCTCCTCGCCGGGCGACCTGGGCCGGCCGGGGACCGTCAGCACGACCCTGGTTCCCCGCCCCGGGCCTGATTCGATCTCGACCGTGCCGCCGAGGTGGCCGATGCGCTCGCGGAGGCTGAAGAGGCCGAACCCGCTTGCGGCCGAGGGGTGCCAGCCCCTCTCCGGCAGCACGAACCCCGCGCCGTTGTCCTCCACGACCACGCGCACGTCGTCGGCGCCGTGCCGCGAGATCCGGACCGAGACGCGCGACGCGCCGGAGTGTTTCACGGCGTTGATGAGCAGTTCCTGGATTGATCGGAACACGACCACCCTGACGCCCTCGTTCAGCTCGATGCCCTCGCCGCTGCCGTAGACGTCCACCGGCAGGCCGGACTGGCGGGTGATATGCTCCCCCAGCCACGAAACGGCCGGTTCGAGGCCAAGTTCGTACAGGATCGGGGGGCTGATGTCGATCGTCAGCGAGCGGGTGTCGTTCACGATGTCCTTGATGAGCGCCGTGATGTCGTCCAGCCTGGTATGGTACTGCGGCGGAAGCACGTGTTTGAGCGTCTCGAGCTTGAGCTTGGCGACCGCCAGGCCCTGCCCGATCCGATCGTGCAGGCTGATGGCCAGGCTCCGCCGCTCCCGTTCTTCCGCCATCGCCAGCTCGGCGGCCATCGAACGCAGGTGCTCCTGATAGGTGGCGAGCTGGCTCTGCGCCTCCTTCAGGGCGATGACTTCGGAGAGCCGTCCGGCGACCGTCTCCAGCAGCGTCTGCTCCTCCTCGAGGAACTCCGGGGCCGGCCCGCCGCCGAGCCGCTGGGCGTATCCCAGTTCGAGCACGCCGACCGGCTGGCGATCCACGAGGATGTCGGCCCGCTGGAGGCGCCGGGGCTCCACGACGCCGGCCGTGCGGTAGCAGCGGCTCTTCAGCGTGATCGAGGCGCACGCCAGCTCCGGATACTGGCACGCCGACGGCAGGACGTTCACCACTTCCTGGAGGATGTCGCCGAGTTCGGCCTGGCCGCGCTTCAGCATGCCGGAGATCGAATACAGGCAGCGCAGTTCCTTCACGCGCTCCGCCAGCGCGTCCGACCGGGCCTTCAGGGCTTCGACGCCGGCGGCCGCCGCGCCCTGAGCCGATCCGCCATCCGGCCCGCCGATGCGGCGGAGCCCGGCAGCAGGCCGGGCGGCGCGTTGCGAGGGTCTGTGCGGCATGAGGGGCAAGCTCCTCCGGCCCATTGTACCGAATCGCCGACGAAGGCCGCGCCGCGCACACGGCCGATCGATCGCAGGGCACGCACGGGAATGCCGGCGATGAGGTCAGTATACCCGCGCGTGCCAGGCCGAACGGCGGAGCTCGCCCCCCTCCCCCCCCGCAGGAGAACGAGCGCCGGCGCTGGAGGCGAGACACGCACGCGCCAGTGTAGAATGGCAGCCATGGCCGTCCCGAGAATCACCAAGGAAGACCTCAGACAGCGGCTGGAAGGCGACGAAGCCGCCCGTCCGGTGCTGGCTGACGTGCGCCGGAAGTACGCCTGGGACCACAGCACGCTCAAGCTGCCGGCCGCGATCCGCCTCGATCCCAAGGCCCCCGACGTCTCGGCGCTCCCAAGGGGCCGCGACCTCGTCGTGTACTGCTCCGACCCGAACGAGGTCACCAGCGTCGACGTGGCCGTGGCGCTGATGAAGCAGGGGATCTCCGCGTCGGTGCTGAAGGGCGGGCTGCCCGAATGGGTCGGCGCCAACTTGCCGTCTGAGACCAAGGACGCCGTGCGCGCCGCGGGACCGGCCTCTGCTCCAGCGGCCAAGCCCGCGCCGCCTGGCGCGGAGAAGGCCGCGACTGCGGCGCCCGCCGGGCCCCCAGGCCGCGCCTCAGGCACCGGCAGCCCCCCTGAACGCCCGGCGGTCTGAGCCGCTTCACCGTCCTCGCGCCGGCGGTGTGTTCCTGATTGCGGGAGCGTCGCTCCAGTTCGCGCTCGCCACGGCCGGGGCGTTCCTCGAGTGGCGGCCCCGGTACTGGCCGCCTGGGCTTGTCGGCGCCAGCGGCTGGCTGGTCGACCGGCACCGGCAGACGAACCGGACGGCCCGGGTCGAGGCCCTCACCCCAGACAAGCCGGCTGCCTGACGCCTGGACGGCCTCTCGCGTCCGACGGCCCGCTGCGGCCGCCGCGTCGTTCTGCCGATAACAGAATCGTGCACGGTGCGGCGGAAGCGTCTCTGCCGTAGGGTGCGCGGACGGGCATCTGCCACCCAAGCTGCTGACACGCAGGCAGTTGACGAGGCGGGCCACGGCCGCTCGATGAGCCTGACTTTTGCAGAGGTGTCTGGTCCGAGATGCTCAGAACGACGCGTCGCCGAGCGGGTCCTTCCGCGCTGTCCCGGGCATCCAGGTGTCCGGCCGGCGAAGCCCGGGGATTCACCCTCATCGAACTGCTCGTGGTGGTGGGGGTTCTGGGTGTCGCAATGGCCGTCGCCGTGCCTTCGATTGGCTCATGGCTGGCGGCTGCGCGGGCCGATGCCGGCATGCGTCAACTGCTCGGGGAACTGCGGGCCGCGCGCGATTTCGCAATGACCCAGCGCCGCACCATGGAGGTGCAGTTCCTGGGCACGAACCAGATCACGTGCACTCGCGTCGATGGGATGAACCGAACGACGCTGCGGGAGGCCGTCTTCGAGTACGGCATGGAGTACAGGCTCGAGCCGGGCGTACCGGACACGCCGGATGCCTTCGGAAATACCTCCGCCCTCGATTTCGGCGGGCCCACGACGCTGTACTTTCTGGTGGACGGCTCGGTGGTGGACGACACCGGCGTGCCGCTCTCGGGCACGGTGTTTCTTGGCCGTCCCGACCAGCCCCTGACCGCTCGCGCCGTGACCGTGCTGGGGCCCACGGGGCGGGTCCAGGCGTACCGGTGGAACGGCGGCAGCTGGAGATAGGCTCATGGCACGGACTCCCCGGATTCAAGCGCCCGCCCGACGGACCAGGCGGCGACCGCCGCGCCTCCGGCGGGAGGACTCCGGGTTCTCGCTGATCGAAACGATGGTGGCGGTGACGATCCTGGCCGTCGGCTTGCTGACGGTGGCTGGCGCCCTCACGGCGGCGCTGTCGAACGTGCTCACCGCGCCGTCGGATCTTGTCGCGCGGCAGAAGGCCATCGAGGCCATCGAGAGCGTGTATGCCGCCCGCGACTCGCGGACGCTGACGTGGGCGCAGATCCGGAACGAGAGCAACGGCGGCGTCTTCCGCGACGAGGCGCAGCCCATTCGCGCCGCGGGGGCCGACGGCCTCGTCAACACGGCCGACGACGGGGACGTGGAGGTCGCCATCGAGCCAGGCCCCGACGGCCTGCTGGGCACGGCCGACGACGTGTCGATGCCCCTCTCGAACTACACCAGGCAGGTGCTCATCAGCGATGTGTCGTTCAGCCTCCGCCGCATCACGGTCACTGTGACGGTGACCAACAGCAAGGGCACGCGGACCTACACCATCACCACCTTGATCTCTTCCTATGCCTGAGACGCCAACGCCTCGCCGCCGCGTCTCCCGGCGCGAAGAGCGCGGCCTGACACTCGTGGAGGTCTTGATCTCGCTGGCGGTAAGCCTCGTGGTGCTCGCCGGCTCGTACCAGGCGCTCCACCACGCGCGGGTCGCGGCGGAGCTGACCACGCTCATCGCGGACGGCACCCAGAACCTGCGCGCCGCCGTCGTGCAGATGACCCGCGACATCATCCAGACGGGGCGCGAGTTGCCGAACGCCGGGATCCCGATTCCGTTCACGACCGGGTCCGCCGTGAACCGGCCGTTGCAGCCCGGCACGAGCCAGACGTTCCCGGCGGCGTGGGAGACGCTGCCGTCCATCTGCCCGGGATCGGGCATTGGGCCGACCATCAACAACGTCGCCACCGACACGCTCACGGTGCTGTACAGCGACCAGTCGCTGGACCTCAACGAGTACCCCTTGACGGCGCTCCAGTCCAACGGCTCGCGGATGACCGTGGATTCCCGCACCGACATTTCGGCGGCGTCGAACGGGCTCAAGCCGGGGGACCTCATCTGGTTCACGAACGCCATCGGGAACGCCGTTCAAACCGTCACGAGCGTGTCCGGCCAGAACGTGTACTTTGCCTCGGGCGACCCGGCCGACGTCTACGGCCTCAACGCCCGCACGGCGCCGCAGGGCACGATCCTCCAGATCCGGTCGGGCGGCACGTTCCCGGTGACGTCGGCGACCCGCGTGGTCATGGTCACCTATTACCTGGACACGACCACGGCGCCCGGGCAGTTCCGCCTGATGAGGCGCGTGGGCTTCGGCACCCCGAGGCTAATCGCGACGGGCATCGAGAACCTCCAGGTGACCTACGACATCGTGGACGGGACGACGAACCCTACGAACCAGCCGGAGCCCGCGGGTCCGCACACGCCTTCGCAGATCCGCAAGGTCAATCTGTGGCTCTCGGAGCAGGCCGCGCCGGGGTTCAGCGTCACGCGGCGGGTCTTGCGGTCGAGCGTCGCGACACAGGTCAGCCTGCGGAGCATGTCGTACTTCGACCGGTATCGATGAGGTGACGGCGGTGCACAGACGACACGCGCATGACGAGAACGGCGTCGCCCTCGTGGTGGTGCTCCTGACGCTGATGCTCGTGGCCGCGATCATGGCGGGCGTGACGGCCGCGGTGATCAGCGAACAGCGCCTGGAGCAGGTGGATCAGGACCGGACCGAGTCGTTCTACGCGGCAAGCGGCGCCCTCGAGAAGCTGTCGGCCGACCTGGGCAACCTCTTCACGACGACGTACGCGCCCACCGTGGCGCAGGTGACGGCGCTCAACGCGAGCCCGCCGTCGAGCGCCCAGCTGCCAGGCGTCACCTACGTCACGACGAGTGAGGGTCCGGGGTACGGCATCACGTCGCCCCCCGACGCGAACGGGGACGGGTTCCCGGACGCCGTCCAGCGATCGATCACCTCGGGGACCTTCCAGGGCTTCACGGGGCTGGTCACCGGGTACACGGCCGCGGTCACCGCGCGGACGGGCAACGTCGGCGAGGTCAGGCTGCAGCGGCAGATCCAGACGGTCGCCATCCCCCTCTTCCAGTTCGGGCAGTTCTCCGAGTTCGACCTCGGCTTCCACCCCGCGTACGACTTCGACTTCGGGGGGCGGATCCACACGAACGGGAACCTCTACCTGGCGGCCGGCACCACGCTGACCATCGGGGACAAGATCACCGTGCTCGGCGAGGTCGTCCGGAAGTACGCGATGAACGGGCAGCCGACCAGTTCCAGCTGGCCGGGGACCGTGAGGATCATCAAAGCGCCGGGCTCCTATCGCGCGCTCGCCTTCAACGAGGGCAGCGTCGTCGAATCGGTCGGGTCGGCGCTCAACGAGCCGACCTGGAGCAACCTGTCGATTGGCACCTATCACGGGTACATCGTGAACGGCCGAACCGGGGCCAGGCGGCTCGACCTGCCCGTCGTGGCGGCCGGGGCGAACCCCATCGAGCTCATCCGGCGTCCGGCGCCGGGCGAGACGACGTCCTCGCCCGTGTTCCCGCAGCGCTACTTCGCGATGGCGAGCCTGCGCATCCTGCTGTCGGACACGGCCGCCGACATCACCAGCCTCCCGACGGTGACGGGCACGGCGCCGATCCAGCTCGGCACCGTCGAGCCGGCGGGCTACACCGTGGCCGCGGCGACGCCGGAGTTCGCGCAGGCGCCGTCGGTGATCTCCAAGACCAACTACCGGACCAACGCCAACGCCCCGCTGCTCGGCGGCTACATCAAGATCGAGAAGATGACCTCCGAGAACCCGCCCACCTGGGTGGACGTCACGCTCGACATCCTGAAGCTGGGGATCGCGAGCAAGAACCTGTCCAAGTCGGGCTGCCTCGACCCGAGTCCGAACGCGGTCATCCGGATCCAGCGCGTGAAGGACCAGACGGCCTGTAACGCCTCCTCGACGGCCGGCTCCAACTTCTGGCCGAAGGTCCTGTACGACACGCGCGAGGGCCTGCGCCGGGAGAACGAGTCGACATCGAGCACCAACGTGTATCTCGGCGGCGTGATGCACTACATCGAGCTGGACGTGGGAAACTTGTCGCGTTGGTTCATGGGCCTGATCGGATCGAGCGGACCCGGGGCCGTGCACACGACCGGCTACACCGTGTACTTCTCGGATCGGCGCGGCAACCGCAATTCCTCGAACGTCGAGACCGGCGAGTACGGCGCGGAGGACTTCGTGAACCCCGAGAGCTCCAGCGGCGCGGCCAACGGCAGGCTGGACGCGGGCGAGGACGTGAACGACAACAAGGTGCTCGACGTGTACGGCCAGACGCCCCGCGGGCCGAGCGAAGTGACGAGCTGGTCGTCACCGCTCGACTCCACGGCGCGGCCGTGGACGGCGGTGACGCCGGGCGTGGCCCAGGTCAACCCGCCCCGGTTCTTCCGGCGCGCGCTCAAGCTGGTGAACGGGACGGAGGGGAAGATCAGCCTGGGCTCCTCGGGCGGCGTCCGCCTCGGCCTGACGGTGGCGTCCGAGAATCCTGTCTATGTCGAGGGCAACTACAACGCGACGTCGAGCGGGTTCGGCGCCTCGCACGTCGCCTGCTCGGTCGCCGCCGACGCCGTCACGATGCTGTCGTCGAACTGGAACGACAACAGCTCCTTCAGCACCCCCAACAAGGCCTCCAGCCGTCCGGCCACGACCACTCGGTACCGTCTGGCCGTGCTGACCGGGAAGGGCCGGCCGTTCCCGCGGCCGTCGGCCGGGTCGCCGCCGGTGAACTTCGGCACCGACGGGGGCACGCACAACTTCCTGCGAATGCTGGAGGACTGGAGCGGCGCGACGTTCTACTACCGCGGCTCGATGGCCAGCCTGTACTACAACCGCCAGGCCCTGGGGACCTTCAAGGACGGCGACAACACCTACAGCCCCCCGACGCGCGACTTCCTGTTCGACACCGAGTTCCTGACCCCCGCGCTGCTGCCGCCGCGCACGCCGATGTTCCGCGACGTCAACTCGCTCGGCTTCACCCAGGTACTGACGCCGCCGCAGTAGCGCGGACGAAGCCGGGCTGGCCCAGGCTTCCTCGGTTGCGCCTCCTCGCCGCGCCGGGCGGGGAGGCGCCATTCTCCACCCCCTGTACGCTGACGGCCGATGCTCCGACGGCGGGCCGCACCAGGAAGACCGTCCCGGCCAGGCCGCCAGCCTTCGGATCGGCCGCGCTCGACGACAGGCTCCCGAACCTCCCCATGACCGCTGCGCAGATCGACGTGCCGGCCGGAGCTACGAGACTGCGGAGCGCGAACCGCGTTCCGAAGAGAGAGGTCCGAGGCAGGTCGGCCTCGCGCGGATTCCATCCGCTGGCCGCCGGGGCGGCACAGCACGCCTTGTCTGCCGCCAGCCGAACCCGCGCGGCCAGGCGGCCTGCCTCTTCGCCGCGGGCTGCTCGCCCGTCCGGGCCTGTGCTATCGTTGACGGCGAAGGGTTGCTGAGCTCAGTGCGCGCCTTCGTCCTCGCCGTCCTCGTCGCGATGGCGGCCGCCGCGCCGCCCCAGACCGCGTCGGCACCGTCTCCGTCGGATCTGGCGCGGGCGATCCAGCGCAAGTACGACACCGTCCGGGACCTCTCGGCGGACTTCGTGCACGCGTACCGCGGCGGCGTGCTGCGGCGGGAGGCGACCGAGCGCGGCACGATGAGGATCAAGAAACCTGGCAGGATGCGCTGGGTCTACGAGGACCCGGAGCGGAAGGAGTTCGTGTCCGACGGGTTCCGGATCTACTCGTACATTCCGGAGGACAAGCAGGTCCTCGTCGCACCGGTGCCCTCCGCTGAAGAGGCGACCACGCCCGCGCTGTTCCTGTCGGGCCACGGCAACCTGGCCAGGGACTTCATCGCTTCCTACCCTGACTCCCCCGATCCGGCGCCGGGCACGTGGACGCTCACACTCACGCCACGCCGGCCCGAAGCCGAGTACGAGTCGCTCACGCTCGTCGTGGACCGCGGCACGTACCGGCTGCGGAAGCTCATCACGGCCGACGCGCAGGGCGGCCGCTCGGTGTTCACGTTCACGGACGTCCGCGAGAACGTCGGCCTGCCGGATTCGCTCTTCCGGTTCGCCATCCCGCGAGGCGTCGAAGTGGTCGCCCATGGACAAGCGAGTCGATAGCCTCAGGCGTCCGCGCGGCGCCGCCTGGCGCGCCTGGCGCCAGGCCGCGGCGGCCGCCGCTGGGCTGGCCCTCGCCTCCTGCGCGACGGGCGGCGCGCTGCAGAAGGGCGTCCAGGCGGAGCGGCAGCAGGACTGGGACCGCGCAGTGGTGGAGTACACGGCGGCCGTGCGCGCCCATCCCGCGGACCAGGACGCCCGACTCGCCCTCGAGCGCGTCAAGCTCCGCGCGACGCGCCAGCACGTGACGAACGGGCGGCGCCTGGCGTCGATGGGCAAGGTCGAGGAGGCGCTGGTCGAGTACCAGATCGCCTCGCAGCTGTCGCCGGCGAGCACGGAGATCGAGGACGCGCTCCGCAGCCTCAGGGCGGCCATCCGCGCGAAGGTCAGCGTGGCCCACGACGGGAAGACCGAGCTCCAGACGCTCGTCGAGCGCACCAGGGATCTTCCTCCGCCGGGCCTCGATCTGCCCTCGGACGCTCGGATTCCCGACTCGCTCACGTTCCGCGAGGCCGGCTCGCGCGACGTCTTCACGGCCCTCGCCCGGTTCGCCGGCGTCAGCGTGGTCTTCGATCCGGCGTTCCGCGACGCGCCGCTGACGATCGATCTCCGCAAGGCGACCTTCGAGCAGGCGCTCCAGTCCGTCGCGGCCAGCACCCGCTCGTTCTACCGTCTGACGGCGCCGCGGACGCTCACCATCGTCCCGGACACGCCCGCCAAGCGGCGCGAGTACGAGGAGGAGGTCGTCCGGACGTTCTACCTGTCGAACGCGGATCTGAAGGAGACGATTGACCTGCTCCGGATCGTCGTCGACGCGCGGAAGATCTCCTCCGTAGCCGGCACCAATGCCATCGCGCTCAAGGACACGCCCGAGCGCGTGGCGGCGGCGGCCAAGCTCATCGCGGCGATCGACAAGGCCAGGCCCGAGGTCGTCATCGACGTCGAGGTGATGGAGGTCGATCGCGTCCGCCTGCAGGAGTACGGCATCCAGGTCGCGACGACGGGGTCGACGGGCGTCGAAGGCGGCGCGGCCGTCGCCCGCGACTCGCTGACCCTCAGAGACCTGCGCACCCTGACGACGGGGGACATCGCGCTCTCCAGCTTTCCGTCGCTGTTCTACCGACTGCTTCGCGCCGACTCGAGCACGCGGACGCTGGCGAACCCCCAGCTCCGCGCCCTGGAGGGCACGGCCGCCCAGGCCCGATTCGGGGAGCGCGTGCCGGTGCCCAACACCACGTTCTCCCCCATCGCGACGGGCGGCGTGAACACGCAACCCATCACGTCGTACACGTACGAGAACATCGGCGTGAACATCGACATCACGCCGCGCACCCACCACAACGACGAGGTCTCGCTGGCGCTGAAGGTGGAGGTGAGCTCGATCTCGGGCACGGGCTACGCCGACCTGCCGACGTTCGGCAGCCGATCGGTGAACTCGGTGATCCGGCTGCGCGACGGCGAAACGAGCATCCTCGCCGGCCTCATCCGCGACGACGAGCGGCGGACGCTGGAAGCGGTGCCGGGACTCAGCGACCTCCCGCTCATCGGCCGGCTGTTCGCGCGCAACAGGAGCGAGCGCACCGAGACCGACATCGTCATCACGCTGACGCCGCACATCGTGCGGGTCCTCGACATCACCGAGAACGACCTGCGGCCCTTCAGAGTCGGCCGCGACACCGGCAGCCCGATTCTCGATCTGCTGGAGCCGCTCCGGGACGAGCCGGCCGAGCCGACGGCGAAGCCGGGGACCCCGCCGGTCATCAAGGACTAGGGGCGAGGCGCGAGTCGGGCAGGGAGCGGGGGCTGGGGATTCTGGATTCTGAAGTCCGGATTCTGAATACCGCCAGCGTCTAGCTGTCGCGCTGGAGGGCGGCGAGCAGCCGGCCGTGAATCCCGCCGAACCCTCCGTTGGACATGATCACGACGAAGTCGCCGTCGCGGGCTTCCGACGCGATTGCCCCGACGATGGCATCGACGTCCGGGAGGAAGCGGGCCTTTGTCCCGCTGGCGTTGAGATCCTCCACCAGGCGTTCGGCCGAGAGGCGCTCAGGCCCGGGCAGATCCGATCGGTACACGCGCGCGACCACGACCTCGTCTGCCGCGCCGAACGACCCGGCGAAGGCGTCCTGGAAGATCCGACGGCACGACGAGGCGGACCGCGGCTCGAACACCGCCCAGATGCGCGCGTCCGGGTGCGAGGCGCGGACGGCGTTCAGCGTCTCCCTGACGGCCGTCGGATGGTGCGCGAAGTCGTCGAGGATGGTCACGCCGCGCGCCGTCCCCACGCGCTCGAGCCGGCGCTTCACGCCCCGGAACGTGGCGAGGCCCTCGCGCATGGCGCCGGCGTCGACGCCGGCCTCGGCGGCGACCGCCATGGCGGCCAGCGCATTCCTGACGTTGTGCGATCCCGCAAGCGGGATCTCGAACAGCCCCAGCGGCGAGCGCGCGCGCTGCACGCGGAACCGCACTCCCGAAGGCAGGGCCTCCAGGTCGTACGCCTGCCAGTCGGCGCCGTCGGCCAAACCGAACGTCTCGACGCGCGACCGCGCGACTGGCCGAAACGCCGCGGCATCAGGGCTGTCGGCGCCGAGGACGAGCAGCCCGCTGCGCGGCACGAGGTTCACCAGGCGCCGGAACGCGAGACGGACCGACGCCAGGTCCTCGTAGATGTCGGCGTGGTCGAACTCGATGTTGCCGACGACGGCGACGTCAGGCAGGTACTTCAGGAACTTCGCGGTCTTGTCGAAGAACGCGCTGTCGTACTCGTCGCCCTCGATGACGAACTCCCGGCCGAGACCCAGCCGGTAACTCGCGCCCTCGCCACCCAGATCAGCCGCGATGCCGCCGACGAGCACGCTCGGGTCGAGCCCGCCGTGCACGAGCAGCCACCCGGCCAGCGCGGTCGTGGTCGTCTTGCCGTGCGTCCCGGCGATGACGATCGACCGCGCGCCCCAGAGGAAGTGCTCGCGCACCGCCTCCGGGAGCGAGCAGTAGCGGATCTTGCGATCCAGGACTTCCTCGACCTCGACGTTGCCGCGCGAGACGGCGTTGCCGATGACCACCAGGTCCAGATCGGCGGTGATGTGCGCGGCGTCGTACCCCTGGAGCACGGGGATGCCCTCGCGCTCGAGGAATGTGCTCATCGGCGGGTAGACGTCCGCATCGGACCCGCGGACGGCGCACCCCCTGCGCTTCAGCATCGCTGCCAGCGCGGCCATGGCGGTGCCGCAGATGCCGATCAGGTGGACGCGTGGCATGGGGGCATCACTTTCGGGAGTCGGGGCCAGGGACTCGGGGCCCGGGGCCGTCGCGAACGGCCGATTCCAGGATCTCGACTACAGGGGATGGCCGCGTGGCGACGCGGGCGCGCACGCCGAGCGGCAGCGTGAGCGCCGGGCCGGCCGTGTGGCCCGCCGGGAGCCCCAGAAGCACCGGACCGCTGAAGCCGCGGAGCACCTCGCCGATGGCGTCCTTCGCGGCGACGCTCCCGTCGGGCTCGTCGCAGCCCGGCATCTCGCCGAACACGACGGCGCGCGCGCGATGCAGGATGCCGGCGTGAGAGAGCTGCGTGAGCAGGCGATCCAGCCGGTACGGCCGCTCGTTGACGTCCTCGAGGAACAGCACACACCCCTCCGGCGGGTCGAAGGCGTACGGGGTGCCCATCGAAGCCGCCACCTGGGTCAGATTCCCGCCGACAATCGGCCCCTCCGCGTCGCCTTCCGCCAGCGCCTCCAGCGCCGGCGCCGCCAGGGCGCCCAACGGCTCGCCGCTCGTCAGCGACTGCAGGAACGTGTGCCGGTCGTAGCGCCCGGGCCCCGCCGCGAGGCCGCCAGCCACGACTGGCCCGTGCACCGCCGTCATGCCGCACCGCGTCGTCAGCACGCTCAAGAGCGCGGTCACGTCGCTGAAGCCCACGAGGATCTTCGGCGTGCGCGCGAGGGCCTCGAGAGAGAGCCACGGGAGCAGCCCGGCGCTGCCGTACCCGCCGCGTGCGGCCAGCACCGCCCGGACGCCCGGGTCCTGCCACGCTTCTGCGAAGGCCCGGGCCCGCGAGACAGGCTCCCCCGCCGTGTAGCGGTGATGGCCGAAGACGCGCTCGTCGAAAACGGGCTCGAAGCCGAGGCGCCGCAGCTCGTCGAGGCCCGCGAAGAAGTCCTCGCGGGGGAACGCGCTCGACGGCGCCACGACGGCGACTCGATCGCCCGGCCGGAGCGCCATCGGCTTCACGAGCCGGCTGTCACGCATAGCGCCGGAGCTCCGCCGCGAGCGCCTGATGGGCTTCGCAGCCCACGACCTCCCGCCAGGCCGAGGCGGGACGTCCGGTCCGCGGCCCGGCGAACCTGGCTTTCGCGCGGGCGTGCCGGGCCAGCGACGCCTCGACCTGTGAGGCCGCGATGGTCTCGTCCTCGAGGGCGCGCACGAGGGCCTCGAGGGCGGCTGCCTGGCCGTCGTGGTCCGGCTCGCACAACAGCGCCGCGTCGTGTCCGGCCGCAATCGCCCGCACGGCTGCGGCCGGCGGCGCGCAGGTCAGCGAGCAGCCCTTCATGCTGAGATCGTCGGTGAGGATCAAGCCGTCGAACCGCAGCCGCTCCCGGAGCAGGCCCGTCACCACCCGGCGCGACAGACTCGCCGGGACTGCCTCGTCGAATGCCGGCACGAGCAGGTGCGCCACCATCAGCGCCGCGACCGACTCGGCCATCGCCGCCCTGAACGGGACCCATTCGACGGCCTCGAACCGGTCCGGCGACAGGCCCACCACCGGCAGGTCGTGATGCGAGTCCACGCCGGCGTCTCCGTGGCCCGGGAAGTGCTTTCCGCACGCGGCGATCCCTTCGTCCTGCATCGCCCGGATCATGGCGGCGCCGAGCCGGGCCACGACGCCGGCGTCCTCCGACAGCGCGCGGTCGCCGATGGCCGGGTTGGCGGCATTCGTCAGCACGTCCAGCACGGGCGCGAAATCCATCGTGACGCCCACGGCGCGGAGTTCGTGCGCGATGGCCCGGCCGATGCGCGCAGCCAGTTCCGCGTTGCCGCTCCGGCCGAGCGCCGCCATCGGCGGCCACTCGGTGAACGGGCTGCGCATACGGGCCACACGCCCGCCTTCCTGGTCCACCGCAACCCACGCCGGATCCGACAAACCAAGGGCGGCCGCCTGGAACGCCAAGTCGGCCACCTGTCCGGGGCCCTCGACGTTCCTCCTAAAGAGCGCGACGCCCCCCAGGTCGAATTCCCGCGCCAGCGACCGGATCTCCGGCGGGATCTCGAACCCGTCGAACCCGAGGAAGACGAGCTGCCCGACGCGGCGGCGAAGCCCCAGCGGCGACATGGAAACCCATTATAATGACGCCGGACTCCGCCAGCCGGGGGCATTGAGCATGGACCCAGTCGCCGAGATCAAGCGCCTCTACTACGCGACAACGCGCGCGACGATCCAGCGGGACCTCGACAAGGCCATCGCCCTCCTGAAAACCCTGTCCACGGAGGAGGAGCGGGAGCGCGTCGGGGTCTTCATGGACGGGCTCTCTCAGATGCGCTCCGAGTGGGGGGTCGCGCCTGCGGCCGGGAAAGCGTCAGCGCGGCGCAAGCCGGGCCGGCGTCCGGCCCCCCGCGCCGTGAAGGGCAGGGGCTAGCCGCGCCGCGACCGCCCGGTTTGCAGCGACTTGCGGGCGAGAAGGCGGACGGGTTCCGCCACGTTGCGATCCAGCGCGAGCATCCGGACGTCCCGCTCGACGAGGCGGTTCACCAGCGACATCGAGATCGCGATGGGCGTCTTCGGATTGAACACGAGCGCCCGGACGATGCTGTAATTCTTGCACCAGGCGCGCGTCATGGCGATGACGCGCAGCACGTCCTCCGACAGGCCGGCATTCCCGGCGAACCCTTCGATGTCCTGTTCGGACAGCTTCGGGCTGCTCAGCACGGAGAAGGCCACGATCTTGTTCGGATCGCGGATGAGGATCGCTCGCTCCTCGCGGGTGCCGCGCATGGCGGTCTTGATCTTCTCCGGCACCGTCATGGAGGAGAGCCGCAGTCCGGCGGCCGCGGTGGGCCGCCCGGCCTCGCGCGCGTCGTCCGGATCTTCCCGGACGTCGCCGCGTGCGGCCCCCCCGTCATCGGCTCCCACGAGCGGGTCGTCCGACAAGGTCCCAGCGCCCGTCTCGGGCTCGACGCCGCGCGCCTTGAAGAACGCCACGATCTCGGGCGCCAGATCGCCGCGCCCGAGAAAGCGCGCGAGTTCGCGAACGGGCAGCCGCCGGAGCGTGGACTCCGTGGCGGCGCGGATGCCGGGGTCGGGATCGTCCGCGAGCAGCACCAGCAGCCCCAGCTGCTCGTGGGCGCGCGGCGCGAGGATCCCCTCGGCCGCCATCATTCGGATGTCGGGCGCGATGTCCCCCCGCTTGAAGCAGTCCAGGAGCGGCGTGCGGTAAAGCGAATCCATCCGGGGCCTAGCGGAGCAGGCTCCCGAAGCCGTCCGCCGGGATCGTCGCGGTAACCGCCTCGCCGGCGCGGCCGAGGGGCTTTGCCGGAGCGCCGTTCAGGGTCATCGCGATCGCGCCGGCGTTGCCGATCCGCATGGTCAGAAGCTTCCGGACCCGGAACTCGGCGTGCTCGCCGGGGCCCAGCGTGCGCTGCGGCTGCGTCGTTCCATCGACGGTGACCGAGAGCCAGCACTCTCCCTCGGCCGTCAGGCCGACCACCAGAGGCGCGCCGTGCTGTCCGGCGGCCTGCGTTCCGTCCGGCTGAGATGTCGGGAGTCCGGCCGCCCTCTCGGACGGGACCGGCAGCGGCGCGTCGCCGGCCGAGGGTGTGGTGTCGGATTGGGGACCAGGCGAGGCGGGCGCGGCCCGCGGCGCCTCGCCGACGATCGATGGCGGGGAGCCGAGGCTCCGGTCGAGCGCCACGGGCGCCCGGGCATCGGCCGCCTCTTCCGTCCGGCCGCTCCGCTGCCACCACGCATACCCCATCAGCCCGAGTGCGACGACGATGGCGGCGGCGCCGAGGACCCGTACCGCCGCCGCGGCCGTCCGCCTGTGCCTCTCGAAGCCCTCGGCGTCGGCAAGAGCGGGAGGCGGAATTTCCGAAGCGCCGGAGTCGGCGGGAAACGCCGCGACGAACCTCGCGACGGTCGACTCGGGATCGAGTCCCACCTCCCGCGCGTACGCACGCACGAACGCCCTCGAGAAGATGCCGCCCGGGAGCTTGCCGGGTTCGTTGCGCTCGAGCGCCCCGAGGACGCTGGCCGAGATCTTCGTGGAGACCGCCAGGTCCTGGAGCGTCAGGCCGCGCGCTTCGCGCGCGCGGCGCAAGGAGCTCCCGAAGTCGGCGGCGCCCTCCTCCGCCGCAGACATGCCCAGTCTCAGTTGCGGACGATCGCCAGCCGACATGGGGCCACCATGTTAGGGAACCGCCGTATGCACTGTCAATTGCGGCGCGGGTTCGAATCGCGCGCCACGCCGGCCGCACGCATGCCGATCAGCGCCGAGAGCTCGGCCATCGCCGCCCAGAGGTTCACGATGCCCAGACCCGAGACCGCACCGCGGCAGAGGCTGCTGTGCGCGACGCCGGCAACGGCCGGCCAGGCTTGCACGAAGTAGTTGCGCTCCCAGAGCGGCGACCACGGCACGACGAGAAGCACGAGGCCAGCCTCGACGAAGTAGGCCATGAACACCAGGCGGCTCAGCACGCTCACCGCGGGCTCCTCCACGGCTCGCCGCCGCCGGCCGCCCGCTCCCGCAGGCGCGCCAGCCGCGCGCCGACGTCGCGGTAGGTCGGCGCGCTCGACGCCAGGCCAAGGAAGACCGCGAGCGCCCTGGCTTCCTCGCCTGCCGATTCGAGGGCATCGCCGAGTTCGTACAGCAGGCTGCGAGATGCTTCCTCCGAGGGCGCCAAGGCCTCGCCGGCCCGCTCGAGCCACTCAATCGCCTCGGCGAGGCTTCCGCGATCCCGGGCGATCCGCGCGAGCATCGAGGCCGCACGGAACCTGAAAAGCGGGTCCCTCGCCGCCGTGCGGAGGCAGCCTTCGGCCTCCGCGATCTCGCCGCGATTGAAATGCTCGCTGGCGAGGTCGTACGCGCGGGCCGCCTCGGCCATCTCCGCGTCTCGGCTGGACTGTTCCCGGAGCCTCCCGAAGTACCCCTCGATCCCCTCGAGACTGCCAGGGTGCCCGCCTCCCGCAGGCCCGAGCGAAGGCCCCCTGCCTCCGGGCCGGCCGGCGGTCCCGCCGTTGGAGGCCATCAGCTCATCGAGCTCCCCGCTCAGATCGATTTCGAACACTTCAGGCTCGGCGGTACGCAGCCTCGACCCGGCGTCGGGCGCCACCGCCTCGTCGGTGAGTTCGATGACCGCCTCGAAGCCCAGAGCGTCGGGCTGGTCTTCGGCCCGCGTCGCCCCCGCCACCGGCTTGGGCGGCACGATCAGCGCGGCAGCCGGCCCAGTCGAGGGCATCGTCCAGAGGGCAGGGGCCACGGCGACGTCGGCCAGCGTCTCATCTTCGACGAGGGCGGTGCTCGCAGCGTCCGGCTCGCCGGGCCCGCGCTGGCCTCGAGGGGCCTCGGCGGGGCTGGGCGCGGACTGCGGCAGCATCTCGCCACCGGCCGCCGCGCCGAGGCCGGCGCTGGCGAGGGCCAGCCGCCGCTGGTGGGCGCTGTCATCGGGCCTCGCGCTCGCGAGCGCTTCTGCCAGCGCCCGCGCCTCCCGCCATCGTCCAACCGAGAGGTACGCGTCGGCCAGCTGAACCTGCGCGCGGTAGCGCTGGTGCTCGTAGAAGCCCTGCCCGCAGAGCCGGATGTACTCCTCGAGGGCCTGGATGCACCCCGGAGCGGCCGCGAGGAAGCGCCCGATCATCTCGAGGGCGGCGTCCGTGTCGCCGGCGGCCTCGGCGTCCTTGACGGCGACGCCGATGACAGCGAAGCCCTTGTCGGGCGCGGTCCGTCCGATGTCACAGCCCACCTCGACGGCTGCTTGCACCAGTTCCGGGCTGGCCGCGAGCAGCCGCTCGAGAGCAGCGCGGCCGACCTCGACGGATCCGGAGAGGAATTCGATCTCGGCGAGCCCGAGCAGCACGGCCGGGTCTGGATTGTCTGCGACCGGGGCCAGCAGGGCGCGCGCCCGAGCCGCGTCCTGCTCGGCAATCGCCGCGCGGGCGAGTTGGATGCGGGCAGGCACATCGGCGGGCTCGCACGCCAGCACGCGCTCGAGGGCGGCGCAGGCATCGCCAGTCCGGCCCGCGTTGGTGAAGCCGTCTGCAACCGCGCGCCAGTGGCCCGCCGTTTTCGCGACGTCGCGGGCTCCGTCCAGGTCCCCCTGGGCGAGCAGCGTCGCCAGCAGGTCGCCGGCCAGGGCTTCGTTGGCCGGATCGAGGCTCAGCCCCTCGCGCCAGGCCTTCGCCGCGAGTTCGGCCTGGCCCGCCGCCAACCACGCGTGTCCGGCCGCGCGCAGGTGCGCCGCGGCGCCCGCAGCGTCGCCGAGGTCGGCCATCATCCCGGCGATCTCCGCGCGCGCCGCCGCATCACGGGGGTCCAGGTCCGCCAGCGCCGTCGCGGCCCGTGACGCGCCGGCCCGATCCCCGCGCCGGGCGCGCTGCGCGAAGAGCGCGCGCAGGTGCACGCGGGCTTCTGCGGTCAGCCCCTGGCTGGCGGACAATTCCGCCGTCCGGAGCAGCGCCGCATCGTCATCGGGGCGGATCTTGACGATCTTCTTGTAGAGCGCCGTGGCCTTCGAGACGAAGCCCTCGCTGGCGAGGTGCTCCGCAATCCTGGCGTAGTGGCCGACGGCCTCGTCGATCCGGCCGGCCCTGACGTAGAGGTCGCCCAGAAGGTTGGCGGTGTTCCAGTCCCTCGGAGAAGCCTCGACGAGCCGCGCATACTCCGAAATTGCGGCCTCGACGCGCCCCTGGCGCAGCAGCTTCTCGGCCCGTCGGAGCGTCTCGTCGCGGTTCATGTGCCGATCGTGTCAGACAGGGTCGGCCAGCCGATTGCCCGCGCCGATCTTACCAAACAGCGATGCGGGCCGGAACGAGCGGCGGTGCTCCGGGGAGTACCCGAATCGCGCAATCGCCGCCAGGTGCTGGGGCGTCGCGTAGCCCTTGTGCCGCGCGTACCCGTACCGATCATCGGCGGCATCGAGCGCCCGCATCAGATCGTCGCGGTGGGCTTTGGCGACGATGGACGCGGCCGCAATCGAGGCACACAGGCGATCGCCGTGCACGACGCCGCGCTGGGCGAAGGGAAGGCCCGGGATTCGGAAGGCGTCCACGAGCACGACGTCCGGCAGGGGCGCGAGCCGAAGGGCCGCGCGCCGCATCGCCTCGATCGACGCGTGGTGGATCGCCATCCGGTCGATATCGGCGGGGCCAACCTCGGCGACGGCCCACGCCAGCGCCCGGGCGCGTATGAGCGCGCTCAGGCGCTCGCGCTCGCGCGGGGGCACGAGCTTGGAATCCGCGAGGCGCGCAATCGGCGAATCCCGGCGCAGGATGACGGCCGCAGCCACGACGGGCCCTGCCAGGCACCCCCGCCCGACTTCGTCCACGCCGGCGACGTGCACGAAGCCGACGCGCCACAGGGCGTCCTCGACGTGCCGCGTGGCCTCAACGCGCCCCATCTCACCCGCGCCCGAGCTCCTGGGCTACGCGGGCCGGCGCGCTTCCTTCATCCGGGCGGCCTTGCCCTTCAGCTTCCGCAGGTAGTAGAGCTTCGAGCGGCGCACCTGGGAGGATCGCACGACGTCGATGCGGTCGATGATCGGCGAGTGCAGCGGGAAGATGCGCTCCACGCCCTGGCCGAACGACACCTTGCGGACGGTGAAGGTGGCCCTCGCCCCGCCGCGATGCTGGCCGATGACCGTGCCCTCGAACACCTGGATCCGCTCCTTGTCGCCTTCGCGCACCTTCACGTGCACCCGCACCGTGTCGCCGGTCCGCATGGCGGGCCGGTCGACGACTTGCGGCTGTTCGACGGTCTCAATGGCGCCCATGTTCCGCTCCTCTCTCGTCCCTCATCGCGCGCAGCATCTCGCGCGCCTCGTCGTCCAACTCCGCGTGCGGCAGCAGGTCCGGCCGCAGCGCCAGCGTGCGAGCCAGCGCCTCGCGTTTCCGCCACCGCCGGATCTCGCCGTGGTTCCCGGACAACAGCACGTCCGGCACCCGCAGCCCCCTGAATTCCGCCGGCCGCGTGAAATGCGGATAGTCCAGCAGGCCGCGGCTGAACGAATCCGCCTCGACCGACTGCTCGTCGCCCACCGCGCCGGGCAGGAGGCGCACCACGGCGTCCACGATCACCAGCGCGGGCAGTTCGCCGCCGGACAGCACGTAGTCCCCGATCGACAAGGCCTCGGTCGCCAGCGCCGTGCGGACCCTCTCGTCCACGCCCTCGTACCGCCCGCACAGCAGGACGATGTGGCCGAGCGCCGCGAGCCGCGCGGCTTCGGCCTGCGTGAACCGCCGCCCCTGGGGCGAGGTGAGGACCACGGCGTCAACGGGCCCTTCAGCCGTGATGGCTTCCACCGCCTTGAACAGCGGCTCGGCCTTGAGCACCATGCCCGGACCGCCGCCGTACGACACGTCGTCCACCGTGCGGTGACGGTCCGCCGTGTGGTCCCGGAGATCGTGCACGCGCACGTCCGCCAGCCCCCGGTCGATCGCACGCCGCACGATGCCCTCGCCGAGCGCCGCTTCGCAGGCGCGGGGGAAGATCGTGACGAGGTCGATCCTCACGGCCGGCGCTCCCGCCGCTCCCGGCGGCTGCGGGCCGTTTCGTTGAGGGCCAGCAGCCCGTCCGGCGCGTCGATAACGATCCGCCGCGCCTGCGGATCGACAACGGGGCACAGTTCGGCGGCCAGCGGCACCAGCGCTTCGCCGCGAGGCGTACGAACCACCAGCCGGCTCGCCGTCCCGTCGCCTTCGACGCCCGCCACCTCGCCCACCGCCTCACCGCCCGTCGTCTCGACCAGGCATCCGACCAGATCGTGCCGGTAGAACATCCCCGGCGGCAGCGCCGCCAGCTGTTCGGCCGGGATTCGGAGTTCGCGCCCGACGAGGGTCTCGGCGTCGTCGATCGAGTCGAACCCCTTGAATCCGACGACGGGCCGGGCCTTCATGAACCACACCGATCGCACGGTCAGGAGCTCTGGCGACGCCCCTCGCCGCGCCAGCACGGCGGCGCCTGGCGCGAACCTGATCTCGGGAAAGTCCGTCTCCGGATTCAGGATGACCTCTCCGCGCCGCCCATGGGGGCGCGCCACGCGCGCCACCAGGACCAGGTCGTCCCAGTCTGCGCTCATCTACCGCTGGCCGTGCTCGTCGCGGAACTCGACCGACGCGCGCATGCCCTCGCGCTCGGCGGCCGCCGCAACCAGGGTGCGGATGGCGCCCGCCGTCCGTCCCTGGCGGCCGATCACCCGTCCGAGGTCATCGCCCGCAACCACCACCTCGACGATTGCGCCGTCGCGGTGCGCCGACTCGGTGACGCGCACGGCGGCGGGCCGATCCACGAGCGCCCGCGTCACGGTTTCGGCGACGTCCCTGGCCCGGCTCACCGGCCGAGAGCGGCAACCGGGGCGCTCGCCTCGGCTGCCTCCTCCTTGTGCGCCTTCAGCAGGCTCTTGACCGTGGCGCTCGGCTGGGCCCCGGCGCTCAGCCAGTAGGCCACCCGCTCGCGATCCACCTTGAGCGTCGCGGGGCGCGTCCTCGGGTTGTAGTAGCCCAGGCGCTCCACCTCGCGGCTGTCGCGGGGCGTTCGCTTCTCGGCGACCACGACGCGGTAGGTCGGCTGCTTCTTCGCCCCGATCCGGGACAGACGGATTACCAGCATGTCACTCCTTCACCGCCGGCCTCCCGGCCGGCACCTCACGTCTTCACGCTCCCAGGCCGCGGCCTCTCAGCATGGCAGCGGCCTGCCGCATGCGCCGGCGGCCGCCTCCTCCAGGCCCTCCGGCGCCGACGGCCTTCAGCATCTTGCGCATCTGCATGAACTGCCTCAGCAGGCGATTCACGTCCTCGACCGCCGTCCCGCTGCCCCGGGCGATGCGCCGCCGCCGGCTGCCGTCGATGATGCGGTAACTCCTGCGCTCTCCCGGCGTCATCGAGTTGATCATGGCCTCGACGGCGTTCAGCTGACGCTCGTCGGGGCTGGCCCCTGCGAGATCCTTGAGCCTCCCCATGCCGGGCAGCATCGCGAGAACCTGCTCGAGAGGCCCCAGCTTCCGCAGCGTCTTCAACTGGGCGAGGAAGTCCTCGAGCGTGAAGTCGTCGGCGCGAAGCTTGCGCTCGAGCCGGGCCGCCTCGTCCCGATCAACCACGTGCTCGGCCCGCTCGATGAGCGACAGCACGTCCCCCATCCCGAGGAGCCGCGACACAAGCCGGTCCGCCTGGAAGGCCTCGAGGTCGTCAAGGCGCTCCCCTACGCCCACGAACGCGATCGGCACGCCGACGACGGCCACGACCGAGAGGGCCGCGCCGCCGCGAGCATCGCCATCCAGCTTCGTCAGGATCACGCCGGTCACGCCGATGTGCCGGTTGAACTCGCCGGCGCTTCTGATCGCGTCCTGCCCGGTCATCGCATCCGCGACGTACAGCGCATCGTCGGGATGGACGGCGTCGCGGATGGCCTGCAGTTCCCCCATGAGCGCGCTGTCGACGTGGAGCCGGCCCGCGGTGTCTACGATCACGGCGTCGAACCCCAGGGTCCTCGCCTCGGCGATCGCCCGCGACGCGCGCGCGACGGGATCGGCCTCCCCCGCCGGGTCGAAGACGCGGATGCCGGCCTGCCGGCCGAGCACCCCCAGCTGTTCGATGGCGGCGGGCCGCCGGACGTCGGTGGACACGAGCAGCGGGTGCCGGCCCCGCCGCGCCATCCATCTCGCAAGTCTCGCGGCCGCGGTGGTCTTGCCCGCGCCCTGCAGGCCGACGAGCAGCACCACGTGAGGCGTGCTCTTCGCGGCCCGCAAGCCGCCCGGCGCGTCGCCGAACAACGCGATGAGTTCGTCGCGGACGATTCTGACGACGTGCTGCCCCGGGGTGAGGCTTCGCAGGACGTCCTGGCCGACGGCCCGCTCGCGCACGCGATCGATGAAGGCCTTGGTCACCCGGAAGTTGACGTCGGCCTCGAGCAGCGCCATGCGGATCTCGCGCAGCGCCGACTCCACGGCTGATTCCGACAGCCGCGCCTCGCCGCGCAGCGTGCGGAAGATCCCCTGGAGCCGTTCGCTCAGTGACTCGAACATCGGTGCAGTCGCGCTCGCGCCGGGCGCCTGCTGCCAGCCGTCCCGCTCGAGGCGGCTGACGCGGTCAGACAAGCGCCTCGCGAGATGGCGCAAACCCTTATCGTAGCGTCGGTTGAGCGGGACTGTCAACGCTGGGAAGCGGGCCGGCCGCCTTCCCAGCTGTTCTCAAACAGCGCGTCCACGTACTCGGGCGCCGAGAAGGGCACGAGATCGCCGATGCCCTCGCCGACCCCGACGTAGCGAATGGGCAGGCCGAGATCGTGCGCGATGGCAAGCGCGATACCGCCTTTCGCCGTGCCGTCCAGCTTGGCGAGGACGATGCCGGTCACGCCGGCCGCCGCCATGAATTCGCGGGCCTGGACGAGTGCGTTCTGCCCGACCGTCGCGTCGAGCACGAGCAACACCTCGTGCGGGGCGCCGGGCACTTCCCTCTCGGCGATGCGGCGGATCTTCGCCAGCTCCTGCATCAGATTCGCGCGGGTGTGCAGCCGGCCCGCGGTGTCCACGATGACCGGGCTCCAGCCGCGCGCCTTGCCGGCAGCCAGCGCGTCGAAGACGACCGAGGCCGGGTCCGATCCCTCGCGCCCGCGGATGATCTCCACCTCGGCCCGCCTGGCCCAGATCTCGAGCTGCTCCACCGCCGCCGCGCGGAAGGTGTCGGCGGCACACACAAGCGGGCGGGCGCCCTGCGCGCGGTGCAGGTACGCGAGCTTCGCGACGCTGGTCGTCTTGCCCGTCCCGTTGACGCCGACGACCATGATGACCGTCGGATCGCCAACGGGCGGCGCGGTCCGGGAGGCGCCTTGGAGAATGGACAGGAGCTCGGCCTTGACCAGGTCCCGCAGCGGCTCGCCGCGGCGGGCGCGGCCGGTCACCGCCGCGACGGTGCGGCCGGCGGCAGCCACGCCCATGTCGGCGCCGATGAGCAGCTCTTCCAGGGCGTCCGCGGTCTCGGCATCAACGGGCGCCGAGCGGCGCTCGGGGGCGTCCGCGCGCCGCGAGATCTCGTCGAAACGCCCCAGCAGCTGCCGCGCCGTGCGGCGCAGCCCTTCACGCACGCTGCCGAACAGTCCCATCACGCCAGTCTATCACCCGCTCCGGGAACGCCTGCGGGCGGCGCCTCGAGGGAAATGCGCAGCAGCGGCTCGTAGGACGGCCCCGCGCCGGCGAGGTGGCTCCGATAGAGCGTGCAGGCCACGACGTCGAACCCGCACGCCGGCGGCGCCACGCTCCGGACCAGAGCGCCCCAGTCGGCTCGGCCGGGCTGCTTCACGCGGCCGATGGTCAGATGGGGCGAGAAGGGCCTGTCGTCGAGGGCGATGCCGGCCTGGCGAAGGCGCCCCGCGAGCTCGGCGTGGAGGCGCGCGAGCGCCGCCGCGCCCGCCGAGAGGCCAATCCAGATGACCCGGGCCGGGCCGGCCGTCGGAAAGACGCCCCAGTCGCCCAGCTCGACGCGCAAAGGCCCCGCCGCAAGAGGCGCCGCGAGCACGGTCTTGACGCTGGCCAGCCGCACCTCGTCGACTTCCCCGAGGAAGTGGAGCGTCAAGTGCAAGTTGCCCGGCTCGACCCACCTGACCGCGTGCGCCAGGGTGCGGTGGCGGGCTTCGGCGCACCGCCGCAGCCGCTCCGCCGCCCGGGCCACGGCGCCCGACGCCGCCTCGTCGGGATCGACCGCCAGGAACAGGCGCATCAGCCGCGACCGGCGGAGGGCGAGTACACGAAAGCCCCGCCGGGTGCTTGTCCGGTGAGCAGCCGGCGCGCGAGATCGAGCGCGAGCTGCACCGAGAACAGGCGGACGCGCGCGCGCCCCGTCGGGAAGCGAAACGTGCGCACGAGCCGGTCGCGCGCCGTCGTCGCCGCGATGACGACCGTGCCGGCGGGCTTCGACGCCGAGCCCCCGGAAGGCCCCGCGATGCCGGTGACGCCAAGCCCGATGTCGGCGCCCGCCAGCGCCCGGATGCCGTCTGCCATCGCGAGGGCGACGGGCTCACTGACGGCGCCGTGCGCCGCGAGAAGCGCCCGATCGACGCCAAGATGGGCCGCCTTTGCCTCATTGCTGTAGCAGACGACGTTCAACCCGACGTAGTCCGAGCTGCCCGGGACCTCCGTCAGACGCGCCGACACCAGGCCGCCGGTACACGACTCCGCGACGCCGATGCGCCATCCGCGCGCCCGCAGCAGGCCGCCGACGATCTCCTCGATCGTGCGCCCGTCGGTGCTGTACACGTCGGCGCCCAGGATGGCCGTCAGCGCGCCGACGGCCGCTTCCAGCCTGGCGCTCGCCCGCGCCGCCGACGCCGAGCGCAGCGTCAGATCGAGTTCGACCTGTCCGGGCGACGACAGGATCGTCGTCTCGACGGGCGGGTCCTCGTGAAGCCACTGCGAGTAGACCGGGGCCACGGCCTCGTCGGTCTCGGATTCAGTCCGCCCGCAGACTCTCAGGACGCGCCGGTGCAGGCGTTCGTCTCCGGCGAGGCTCGCGAGCCGGCCCTCGACCACCGACTCGAGCATCGGTGTCAACTCGGCCGGCGGGCCCGGCAGGAGGACGAGGATCGAGCCTTCGTGCTCGATCCACAGGCCTGGCGCCGTGCCCGCCGCGTTCGGCAGCACGACGGCCCCATCGGGCACCAGGGCCTGACGCCGGTTCCGCTCCGGCATCCTGGCGCCGCGCGCCTCGAAGCGTCGGCGGATTTCGTCCACGATGCCGGGGTCCTCGCTCATTGCGCGCGACGTGACGTCGGCCACGACGTCTCTGGTCAGGTCGTCGTCGGTGGGGCCGAGGCCGCCGCAGAGGACGACCAGCTCCGTTCTGGCCATCGCGCCGCGCACCGCGCTCCGCAAGTCGTCGGCGCGGTCGCCGACGATCGTCTTTGCCCGGATCTCGATGCCCAGGTCATTGAGCCGCCTGGTGATCACCAGCGAGTTCGTGTCGAGGCGCGGAGGGGCCAGCAACTCGGTGCCGACGGCGATGATCTCCGCCCACCGAAGGCGCCGGGCCGGGGAGGCGCTCATCGCATCCACTCCGGCCGCCACCACACGAGGGCCTGCACGGCGAGATTCGCGTAGATGGCGGCCATCACGTCGTCGGCCATGATGCCCCACCCGCCCGGCAGCCGCTCGAGCGTGCGCGCGGGCCAGGGCTTGGTGATGTCGAAGAGGCGGAACGCGAGGAACGCAGCCAGGAAAACGGGCCAGGTGGAGGGGAGCCAGAGGAGACTCACCAGCATGCCGACGACCTCGTCGATGACCACGGGACCGGGGTCTTCGACGCGCAAGTGCTCCGCGGCGACCCGCGCGCTCCAGACGCCGGCGAGGCCCAGGAGCACCACGGCGGCCCATTCGAGGCCGGGCGACCCGATCACCCGCAGCGGCACGATCAGAAGGAACGCGGCGGCCGATCCCACCGTCCCCGGCGCGAACGGCGCGAACCCCGCGTAGAGAAACGACGCCACCGCCACGGCGGCGCGCGTGGATGCGGGGTGTGTGGTCATGACGGGGCGCCCTGGGCGAGCAGGCGGGAGGGCGCTCACGGCCCGGCAACGCGCGCGACGCGCGTACCCGCGAGCCGATCGTGCAAGCTGCGCCCGTCGCCGACGAAGGCGACGAGCCAGCCGAGGCCCGCCGTCAGCAGCGACAGCACCATCGCGGCGCTCCGGATGCCGGCCCTCGACAGATCCACCGTGCCGTGCCGATCGGTCACGACCTCGATGGAGGCGGCCATTTTGCCGAGTGTCTGCCCGAGTGTCCCGGTGAACAGCACGAGGTAGCCGCCGTTCAGGATCGCCAGGAACACGCCCATAGGCAGGGCCGGCACGACGCGAACGTCGTTCAGCGTCAGCCCGCAGACGGCGAGGGTGAAGTGCAGCACCACGATGTCCACGAGGAGCAGCAGGCCGAGATCGATGGCGGCCGCGGTCGCGCGGCGGCCGGGCGGCGCCGCCGCGGGTGTGGCAGAAGCGCGAGATCCGTCCGGCCCGGCCGGCGGCCCGCTGCCGATGGGCTCCGCCGGCTCCTCGAGATCGAGGGGGAGGGCATCAGCCTGCCGGGCGGGGCGCGGCCGGAGTCGCGCAGGCGTCGGCGTCGAGCGGCGAACCACGAGCGGAGGCCGCGGGGGCGGAGGCAGCGGGATTCGGTCGGCGCCGCCAAACAGCGGCAGGTCGACCGGCGCGCCCTCCGGCTGCCCTAGGAGCGGCCGATCGATGCCGAGGCCCGCCAGCGGTACGTCCCGCCGATGTCGCGTCCCGCGCGCGCCGCCTGCCTCGCCCTGCGGCGTCCAGCCGCCGACGGCGCCTGGCGGCGGCACCCCGCGTCCGGGGCGTCCCCCGCCCGCGTCGGCGAGGGAGAAGTCGAACCCGCAGTTCCTGCAGCGGTCCGCGCTCTCGAATCCGAGGTACCCGCACTTCGGGCACTTCATCTCGGCTCTCCCGCCGGGCGGCCGGCGGCCGTTTCCGATGGCTCTGCCTCCTCGACGGCCGGCGGCGGTTCCGCACGCGGCGCGATCAACGCCCCCTGGATCTCGGCGCGCAGTCTGGCGGCATCCGGCGCGAGCGGGTCGGCTGCCGACACGCCGTCGAGGGCGGCCAGCGCGGCCTTCATGTAGCCCGAGGCGTGCAGATCGCGCGCGCGGGCTAGGGCGATCTCGGCCGGCCGCGGCACCGGAAGCGGCGGCGGCGCGAGCGCCGCGGCCTCGGCGCCCGGAGACGTCCGGATGCCCGGCGCCACGAGGGGGCCGAGCCAGTCGCGCGACGCCACGAACAGGAAGAGGACAGCGATCGCCAGCGCGACGCCGAGAATCGGCAGCGTGCGCACCGGCCTCTGGGCCTCCCCGGCGCCCCGGCGGGCGACGGGGCCGGACGCCGCCGCCCGCGTTCCGGCACGCCTGCGCCCGGCTGGCGGCGTCGGCGAGGCCAGCCGCGTCAGGCGTTCGAGATGGGGGCGGGCCAGGTCGTGGGGATCGCCGTTTGCGACGGCCGACGACAGGAGCCGCCTGGCGGCGGCTCCGTCTCCGCGGTCGAGGGCCGCGGCGCCTTCCTCGACCAGTTCCTCGGTCCTTCGCTGCCGCTCTGCCAGCGCCCCTCTCGCCCGATCGATATACGCGCGCGCCCGCGCATGCCCCCGGTCGAGAAAGAGCACTCGCCCCCAGACGTTGATGGCCTCCTGGAACCGCCCGTCGAAGTAGTGCTCGAGGCCCGCCAGCAGCAGTTCGTCGATCTTGGCCTCGCGATCCAAGTCGAGGGGGTCGGACGGGGCTTGTGGGTCCGCGAGTCTCGGCTCGGTCATCGGGGATACGCTCGCCCGCCGATTATACGCCAGACTCGCGGGCCTCGTCCTCGCGCTCGCCGCCGCGCGACGGCGCGATGCCGAGGGCCCGCATCTTACGGTACAGGTTGCTCCGCTCGACGCCGAGCGCCTCGGCGGTCTTCGAGATGTTCCCCTGCTGGCGAGCCAGGGCCGCGAGGATGTAGTCGCGCTCGAAGGCGTCGCGCGCGTCGTGGAGCGGCCGGATCTCCCCGGGCGCCCCGGCCGGATCGGCGTGCGGGGCCCCGCCGAGGAAGGCCAGGTCGCGCGCCGTGATCAGGTCGCCCGGCACCATGATGATCAGGCGTTCGATGACGTTGCGCAACTCGCGCACGTTGCCGGGCCAGACATACTGCGAGAGGACGCGGGACGCGCTGTCGTCGAGGCCCTTGGGGCGGCGGCCGTACTCCCGCGCGAAGAGCCGCATGAAGTGCTCGGCGAGGAGCGGGATGTCGTCGCGCCGGTCCCGCAGCGGCGGCACGAAGATCGGGATCACGTTCAGGCGGAAGTACAGGTCCTCCCGAAACCGTCCGCCCCTGATCTCCTCGGTCAGGTCCTTGTTCGTCGCGGCCAGGACGCGCGTGTCCACGCGGATGCGGGCCGTGCCCCCCACCCGCTCCACGACCTGCTCCTGGAGGGCCCGCAGGACCTTCGCCTGCGTCTTGAGGCTCATGTCGCCGATCTCGTCGAGGAAGATCGTGCCGCCGTCGGCGAGCTCGAACTTGCCGCGGCGATCCGCGACGGCCCCCGTGAAGGCGCCGCGCACGTGGCCGAACAGCTCCGACTCGATCAGCTCCTCGGGGATGGCGGCGCAGTTCACCTCGACGAACGGCCCTCCGCGGCGCCGGCTGAGGGCATGGATCGACCGCGCCACAATCTCCTTGCCGGTGCCGTTCTCGCCCGAGATCAGGACGCGCCCGTTGGTCGGCGCCGCCATGGCCACCTGCTCGCGCAGCTGGTTCATCGCGTAGCTCTCGCCGATCATCTTGAGGTCCTGGTCCACGCGGGCGCGCAGCGCCAGGTTCTCGGCCTCGAGCCGCCGCTGGCGGAGGGCGTGGCCCACCACGAGGACGGTCTTGTCGAGCGACAGCGGCTTCTCGATGAAGTCGAAGGCGCCGATCTTGATTGCGCGCACCGCCGACTCGATGTTCCCGTGGCCGGAGATCATCACCACGGCCGCGTCCACCTGGCGGTCCCGCAGGCGCTGCAGCGTCGCGAGGCCGTCGATGCCCGGCAGCCAGATGTCCAGCAGGATGACGTCGTAGGCCGTCCGCATCACCCGGTCGAGGCACGCCTCGCCGCTGTCGACGGCGTCGACCGAGTAGCCCTCGTCCTCCAGGACCCCGGTCAGCGCGGCCCGCACGCCGGGCTCGTCGTCCACGATGAGAATCGAGGCCTTCACGGCGTCTCCCTCGGCGCGCCGGTGTCGGCGTCCCCGCACGGCAGATCGATGACGAACCGGGTGCCGCGCGGCTCGTTCGGGCCGACGTCCACCGTGCCCCCGTGCTCGGCGATGATCCGGCGGACGATGGCGAGCCCGAGGCCGCTGCCCCGCTTCTTCGTCGAGTAGTACGGCATGAACAGCTTGTCCCGGTCTTCCGGCGCGATGCCCGGGCCGTCGTCAGCCACGATGATGCGCACGACGCCGAGCGCGGGGTCGTGGCGGGTTTCGACGACGACGAGGCCCCTCTGGCCGACGGCCTCGATCGCGTTGTCCACGAGGTTGATGACGACGCGCCTGATCTGGTCAGGGTCGAGGCGGACCGGCGGCACCGACACCGCGAACAGCGTCTCGAGGCGCACGTGCTGGAAGAGGCCGTCGTAGAGCGCCAGCGTGCTCGAGAGCAGCTGGTGGACGTCGGTGGGCACGCGCGTGGGCGCGGGCATCCGGGCGAACTGCGAGAACTCGTCGACCAGCGTCTTGAGGGCCTCGACCTCGCCGACGATCGTGCCCGTGCACTCGTCCACGACGGCGCGGACCTGGTCGGACGAGGAGGCGAACTGGCGCTGCAGCCGCTGCGCGCAGAGCTGGATGGGCGTGAGGGGGTTCTTGATCTCGTGGGCGAGGCGGCGCGCCACTTCGCGCCACGCCGCCACCTTCTGGGCGCGGATGAGCGGCGTGATGTCGTCGACGACGAGCACGCGGCCCTCGGGCGCGCGCCCCCCCTCGCCGTGCAGCGGCGTGGCGGCCAGCGCGAGCTGCACTTCGCGCCCCTCGCGCGTCAGCGCGATCTCCTGGGCCGGCCATTCCCGGCCCGGCACGTACGCGCCGGCGGCCAGCGCCGCCAGCGGCTGGAGGTCCGGAGCGGCGAACACCGCCGCCGCCGGCCGGCCCACCGCGTCGGCGCCGAGGCCCAGCAACCGGGCCGCCGCCGGATTCACGGTGGTCACGCGCCCCTCGGGATCGATCGTGACGACGCCCGTCGCCACCCGGTCGAGCACGGCCTCGGTGAAGCGCCGGCGCTCCTCGACCTCCGCGTGCTTGCGCTCGAGGTCGATGCTCGACTGCTCGAGGCGCCGCCGGTTCGTGGCCAGCTCGTCCGCCATGCTGTTGAACGCGTCCACGAGCGACCCGAACTCGTCCGCGGTCTCCCGCTCGACGCGGTGATCGAAGTGCCCGGCTCCGATCTCGCGCGCGGCGGCGGCCAGCAGGCCGACCGGGCGCGTGATGCGCTTGGCCAGGTACAGCCCCATCCACGTGGCGCTCACGAGGATCATCAGGGTGACCATCAGGAAGAACGACAGGTAGACGCCCGTCAGCGGGCGCTTGAGGGCCCGGAGCTGGCTGTACGACTCGTAGGCCTTCGTCATGCGCCGGGCGCGGAGCGCCATGTCGCCCGTCAGCTCCACCGACCCGACGACCACGCCGGCGGCGGTACCATCGCCCTTCCGCACGACTGCGGCGGCGCGGAGCAGCTCCCCGCCGTTCTCCAGGGGCTCGCGCGCCCAGCTGTCCGGCTCGCCCCCGGCCGCCCGCGCCGCCAGCCGGCCCGACGAAGCCCGCGCCGCCCCCGCCGAAGCCGCCGCCACGTCCACGACGGGAACGGCCTGGGGCGTGCCGTCGAGCCCGGGCACGGCGCGGAAGACCTCGACGAGCGTCAGCCGCTGGGCCGTCACCGGCTCGGACAGCGCGTCGCGGATCGGCCGGAGATCGGCCGCCGCCAGGTCCATCGCCCCGAGGGCGCGGGCCAGGCGCGCCGTTTCGCCGCTCACCTGCCGCTGCCGGTCCGAGTAGTAGTCGCTCGCGATCCGCTGAGACGACTCGAGGATCTCGTCCATCGGCGCGTTGAACCAGCGGTCCACGCTGTTGAAGATCAGCTGGCTGCCCGCGAAGAGCACGAGGACCGCCGGGATGATCGTCATGCCGAGCAGCGCGAGCACCAGCTTGGCCCGGTAGCGTGCGAAGGGCAGGCCTCGCTTCCGCTCGACGAGCATCTTGATCACGCTGCGGGCGAGGAAGAAGACAAGCCCCACCAGCATGGTGAGGTCCACGATGGACAGGGAGTAGAGGACGAACTCGCTCAGGAAGTCCGGCGCCAGCCGGCTCGACCGGTAGAGCAGCGTCATCATGCCCGCCAGCACCGCGACGAGGGCGAAGATGACGAGCAGGACCTGCAGCGGGTTGTCGCGGAACGGACGCCGGCGCCACGCGGCCGGCTCGGCGGCCGCCGACAGGCGAAGCGAGGTGGGCGGTCCCGGCGTCTCGCGCATGATCGGCCTCTCGGGCCCTACGGGATGAAGGTGAAGCGCGCGACGCCGCTCGCGGCGTCGCGCCCCCACGGCCAGAAGAACCACGTCGTGCTGGGCCGCGTCCGCACGCGCACCCGCACGTAGTACTCCTCGTTCGGGTCCAGGTCGGCCGTGCTGAAGAGCGGCAGGCGGTCGAACCCCGTCACGAACCGCGCCACGTCGGCGCGGTCCCCGGAGACCCGCGAGTCGTCGACGCGCCCGTCGACGGTTCGGCTGATCTGGTAGCGCCGCGTCAGCGTGTCGTGCTGCACCGAGGCGGCCACCCGCGCCGAGGCGATTGTGCTGTCGAACCAGACGCTCACCGGGTGCCGCAGCTCCGCCTCGTAGGTGATCGTCGCCGTGAGCCCCGCCTGGATGGCGTCCTCGAGGCCGCTCAGCACGTCGCCCGTCAGCTTCGCGGAGACGTACACCCGACCGTCCCGCGCGACCGCGCCGACGTCCACGCCGCGCTGGCCTCCCGCCTCCAGCACGAACGCGCCGAGCACCAGGGCCAACAGGCGGACGCGCATCATTCCTTCGCGCTGATGAGATCCTTGAGCTCCACCATGAACTCGCCGATGTCCCGGAAGTCCCGGTACACGGAGGCGAACCGGACGTACGCCACCTTGTCGAGGCGCTTCAGGTCCTGCATGACGAAGACGCCGATCTCACCGGTGCCAATCTCCTTCTCGGGGCGGTCCTGCAGGATGCTCTCGATGCGGTCGGCGATCGCCTCGAGCGCCGACACGGTCACGGGCCGTTTCTCGCAGGCGCGCAGCATGCCGGCGATGAGCTTCTGCCGCTCGAACCGCTCGCGCCGTCCGTCCTTCTTGATCACCATGTACGGGATGTCGTCCACGCGCTCGTAGCTCGTGAACCGGCGGCCGCACTCGAGGCACTCCCGCCGCCGGCGGATCACGTCGCCCTCCTTGCTCTCGCGCGAGTCCACGACCTTGTCGCCCATGTGGCCGCAGTACGGGCACTTCATCGTGCCTCCTCCCCGGGGTCCGGCGCCGCCAGCGTCCTGAGCCGGCCGAGGCTGATCCCCTCCTGCGCGAGGAAGACCACGCCCGCCAGCGTCACCGGCACAATCGAGATCGCGTGCGCGACAAGCGCCGCGGCCACCGCACGATCGTTCGCCACCCCGAAGAACGCGACTGCCCCGATCTGGTAGGCCTTGTGGTACCCCCCGACCGACCCTGGCGTCGGCACGGTCACGCCGACGACGAGCAGCGCCATCAGGAGGAACGACGCCGGGTAGCTCATGTCGATCGCGTACGCCCGGGCGCCCAGCCAGATCCCCGCGGCTATCGACAGCCACAGGGGGAAGGAGAGCAGGCCGGCCACCGCCAGCCGGCCCGGCTGCCGGACGATGGCGAGGCCTTGCAGGAACGTCTTGACGAGCCGCGCGACGAGCGAGGCGGCGCGCGGCGGCACCACCCGCTCGACCTTCTGCGCCCACGCCGCCAGCGTCTCGGGGTAGCCGGCCGCGATCATCATGCCGGCCAGCCCCGCAATGGCCCCGCTCGCGGTCAGGAGGCCGCCCGACTTCAGGGCGCGCAACATGGCCGCGTGCTGCTCGGCCGCCGCCGGATGGAAGCACAGCAGGTAGAACCCGAAGAGCAGCAGGACCGTGAGAAGGTCGAGCAAGCGCTCGAGGATGATCGTCGCAAAGGCGGACGCGGCGCTGAAGCCGGCTCGCCGGGCCAGCAGGTACGGCCGCACCACTTCACCGGCCCGGGCGGGGACGAGCGTCGAGACGGCGAAGCCAATCACCGTCGTCTTGAAGACCTCGGAAAAGGGCGGCCGCCCGAGCGGGCGCAACAGGTACTGCCAGCGCACGGCGCGGAAGACATACGTCAGGCAGGTCACCCCGACGGCCAGCGCGAGCAGGCCGAGCTGCCCGCCCTGGATCGCCGCCCACACCGCCCTCATGTCGGCGCCGCGGAGAAACCACGCCACCATGACCACGGCCAGCAGGACCACCGCCGCGGTCCGCAGGTGCACACGCATCCGGATGCGACTCTACTACAACGGGCACGGCCCGTCTATCGACCGGACCGGCCCCGCCGCGCCGCCCCGCGCGGAGTTGAACCCCCGGCGGGCCCCCGGTAAGATCAGCCCTCCACCAGGGGGGTTTCCCATGGATCAGGCGCTCCTCCACACGCGGCTCGACGGCCTGACGCCGTTTCGCCAGGGCAAGGTCCGCGACGTCTACGAGGTCGGCGACGCCCTGCTCATCGTCGCCACGGACCGGATCTCGGCCTTCGATTACGTGCTCGCCTCGGGGATCCCCGACAAAGGCGCGGTCCTGAACCAGCTGTCGGCCTTCTGGTTCGACCTCATGGCGGACATCGTGCCTCACCACGTCCTGGGCACGGACCCGGACGCCTACCCCGAGGCGGCGCGGCGCCACGCCGCGCTGCTCCGCGGCCGGTCGATGCTGGTCCGGCCAACGAGGCCGGTGCCCATCGAGTGCGTGGTCCGCGGGTACTTGTCCGGGTCGGGCTGGAAGGAATACCAGCAGACGGGCAGCGTCTGCGGCGTCGCCCTCCCGCCCGGCTTGCGGGAGTCGGACCGCCTGCCGGAGCCGATCTTCACGCCGTCGACGAAGGCCGACAGCGGCCATGACGTGAACATCACCGAGGCCCAGGCCGCGGAGATCGTGGGGAAGGACCTGCTCGCCCGGCTCCGCGATCACTCGCTGGCCGTCTTCGCCCGGGGCGCTCGCCACGCCGAGCAGCTCGGCATTATCGTGGCCGACACCAAGCTCGAGTTCGGGATGGCCCGCGAACCCGGCGGAACGGAGCGGCTCCTCCTGATCGACGAGGTGCTGACGCCGGACTCCTCGAGGTTCTGGCCGGCGGACGCCTACCGACCCGGCGGCCCGCAGCCGAGCTTCGACAAGCAGTACGTGCGCGACTACCTCGAGGCGGTGGGCTGGAACAAGCAGCCGCCCGCCCCGGAGCTGCCTCCCGACGTCGTGGCGAAAACGCGCGAGAAGTACGTGGAGGCGTTCCGGCGGCTCACGGGGCGGGAACTGAGCTAGGGGCTGGAGTCGGACGTCAGAAGTCAGAATCCGGAACTCAGAATCCGGAATGGAGCGCGGTGTCTCGCTGTCGGTTCCCGAGCCCCCGGCTCGAGCCCCCGTCTTGACAGCCTCGCCGTGCGTCTTTCATAATTAGCAGTCGCAGGTAGTGAGTGCTAGCACACAGTGCGGCTGAGTGCTGGCAAGGTCGGGTTCCCCTAATTCACCAGGAGTGAAGGCACACTATGAAGGTCAAGCCACTTCATGACCGGATCCTCGTGAAGCGCATCGAGGAAGGCGAGCAGGTGGTCGGAGGGATCATCATTCCGGACACCGCCAAGGAGAAGCCTCAGCAGGGCAAAGTCGTCGCGGTGGGCGCCGGCAAGATCGATGACAAGGGCAAGCGCGTCGCCATGGATGTCAAGGCCGACGACACGATCCTGTTCGGCAAGTACTCCGGGCAGGAGATCAAGCTCGACGGCGAGGAGTTCCTCATCATGCGTGAGGACGAAGTCCTGGGAATCATCGAGAGCTGAGGCGCTGAGGCTGAAGGAGTCCTAACGATGGCGAAGCAGATTCAGTACGGAGAGCAGTCGCGCCAGGCCATTCTGCGCGGCGTGAACAAGCTGGCCGATGCGGTCAAGATCACCCTCGGCCCGAAGGGCCGCAACGTCGTGCTCGACAAGAAGTTCGGCTCCCCCACGATCACCAAGGACGGCGTGACCGTGGCGAAGGAGATCGAGCTGAAGGACCCGCTCGAGAACATGGGCGCGCAGATGGTGCGCGAGGTGGCGAGCAAGACCTCTGACGTCGCCGGCGACGGCACGACGACCGCCACGGTGCTGGCCCAGGCGATCTACCGCGAAGGCGCCAAGATGGTCGCGGCCGGATCCAACCCGATGGACCTCAAGCGCGGAATCGAGCAGGCCGTCGAGGCGATCGTGGCCGACCTGCAGAAGCGGTCCAAGCCGGTCAAGGGCAACATGATCGCCCAGGTCGGCACGATTTCGGCCAACAACGACACGACCATCGGCAAGATCATCGCCGAGGCGATGGACAAGGTCGGCAAGGACGGCGTCATCACGGTCGAGGAGGCCAAGACGCTCGAGACCTCGCTCGAAGTCGTCGAGGGCATGCAGTTCGACCGCGGCTACCTCTCGCCGTACTTCGTGACGGATCCCGAGCGCATGGAAGTGGTGCTCGAGAACCCGATGATCCTCATTCACGAGAAGAAGATCAGCTCGATGAAGGACCTGCTGCCGGTCCTCGAGCAGGTCGCCCGCTTGGGCAAGCCGCTGCTCATCATCGCCGAGGACATCGAGGGCGAGGCGCTGGCGACGCTCGTCGTCAACAAGCTCCGCGGCACGCTGCAGGCCGCCGCCGTGAAGGCCCCGGGCTTCGGCGACCGCCGCAAGGCCATGCTCGAGGATATCGCCATCCTCACCGGCGGCAAGGCCGTCACCGAGGACCTCGGCATCAAGCTCGAGAACGTCCGCGTGGAGGATCTCGGCAAGGCGAAGAAGATCACCATCGACAAGGACAACACCACCATCGTCGAGGGCGCCGGCGAGGCGCCGAAGATCGAGGGCCGCGTGAAGCAGATCCGGTCCCAGATCGAGGAGACGACCTCGGACTACGACCGCGAGAAGCTGCAGGAGCGGCTCGCCAAGATCGTGGGCGGCGTGGCCGTGATCAAGGTCGGGGCCGCAACCGAGACCGAGATGAAGGAGAAGAAGGCCCGCGTCGAGGACGCGATGCACGCCACGAAGGCCGCGGTCGAGGAGGGCATCGTCGCCGGCGGCGGCGTGGCGCTCATCCGCGCCATCAAGACGCTCGACGAGGTCAAGGCCGCCGGCGACCAGCTCGTCGGCGTCAACATCGTTCGCCGCGCCGTCGAGGAGCCGCTGCGCTGGATCGCGCAGAACGCCGGCTTCGAAGGCTCGATCGTCGTGCAGAAGGTCAAGGAAGGCAACGACGACTTCGGCTTCAACGCGCTCACTGACGAGTACGAGCACCTCGTCGCCGCCGGCGTCATCGACCCGGCCAAGGTGGTCCGCTCGGCCCTGCAGAACGCCGCGTCGATCGCGTCGCTGCTCCTGACGACCGAAGCGATGGTCGCCGACATCCCCGAGGAGAAGAAGGAGCCCGCGGTGCCGGCCGGCGGCGGCATGGGCGGAATGTACTAGAGGCTAGGAACTGGGGACTGGGGGCCAAGGACTCGTCGCCACTCAGCAGCCAGTAGCCAATAGCATAGGAACGACGCACGCAGAACGGCCCGGCGAGCAAGGTGCTCGCCGGGCCGTTTCTTCGTGCGCTTTGAACGGTCTGTTCCCCAGCCCCCGGCCCCGAATCCCTCGTCCCTAGCGCAGCGTAAAGGTGAGTTCGATTGTGACGAGGACCGGCACGGGCTGGCCGAAGCGCTTGCCGGGCACGAACCGCCACTGGCGCGCGGCCTTGAGGGCCTCCTGGTCCAGGCCGAAACTCGAGTCGAGCGAGCGAACCACGTCGCACTCCCTGACAGACCCGTCGGTGCCGACAACGCAATCGAGAACTGCGGTGCCCTGGATCTTCGCCCGCATCGCATCGGTCGTGTACTGGGGCTTGACCTCACGCAGAAGGCGCGGCAGCTCGATGCCGGATCCCGGCCGGTAGTACCCTCCGCCGGTGCCTCCGCCACTGCCCGGGCCAAGGCCCGAACCCGTGCCAGACCCGATCCCGGTTCCGACCCCGGTGCCGGAGCCTCCGCCGCTCCCTGGCCCTTGCGAAGTCGGGGAGTTCGATGACTTCATGCCGTCGAGGACCCCGGCCAGCAGCTGGTCCGACGATTCCATCGCCTTCGCGGGGATGTTCAGCTCCGGCTTGGGCATCTCGTCCTCAGGCGAAGGCACCGGAACGATCTCCGGGGGCTTCGCCACCGGCACCGTCAACCGATCCTTGCCGGGCGCCTCGGCCAGGCGCGGCGGCTCGATCGATCGGTTGCCGCCACCCCCGCCTCCGCCCCCCGGCCCGGGCTCGTTGAGCCAGACGATCCGCTCCCTCGGGATCTCGTCGCTGCTGGCGCGCCTGAGATCGAGCGGCGCCGGCTCGGGCAGCCAGGCCACGAGGAGGAACACGCCCGCCACGGCCGCCGCGTGCAGGAACCCGGACACCCCAAGGGCCTTCGATACCCGGCGTCCCGGCTGATCAGCAAACAGCTGGTTCTCGGGCCGGCCCGGATCCAGACGCATCGACACCCAATACGGGACCTCCCGGGGGGCGCGGTCTGCGGCAACTCGTTCAGGCATCGGCACGGAACTCGCTTCGTCCAATTGTCGCGCGTCGAACCGCCAACCGCAAGTGCAAGAGCGGTGCCGGAACGCGCCTGCCGGATCCCCAGGCGCGTCGCTTGTTCGACGAGGGCCGCGCGAGGATGTCCTGTCGAAGCTGCCAGCGGTGTCATCCGCTGGCGACATGGACGAGCGGTCCGAGAGCAGCGCTAGAGGCGCTTCTGCCACGCGCCGATGGCGGAGTTCCCGGCGCCGTAAGACAGAAGCACGGACAGAGCGTCAGTGGCGCGAGGCGCGTCCTCAACCGCGACCAGCACGCCGCCCCTCTCCACGAGCGTTTCGTAGATCAGGCCGTCGTGGGGCTGGAAGCCGGCCCGCCGCATAGCGGCGGCCAGGCCCGTCCGGCCGAGGTCTTTCGCCGGACCGTCGAGCACCGCGAAGAGCGAGCCGTGCGCGACCACCGGACCGATGCCGGGCAGTTCCCACCTGCCGGGCACCCCGCCGACCGCGCGCTCGATCGCTGCAACCAGCTCCGGCGTCAGCTTGCCGGCCACGGTCAGCGCGCCGGCGCCGAAGCCCTGCTTCTTCAGCGCCTCGATCCCGCGTTCCGCCCATGCCAGATCCTGGAACACGCCCACGGTGAACAGCACCGGTTCGCTCTGAGGCATCCTGCACTCCCCGCAGATCGCCCCGTCACATCACGGGGCGCTCGACCCGGGCAGCCGCCTGCACGGCGAACCGGCCCGCAGCCGTTTTCCTACTCTAAGCTCGAACAGCAGCCGCTTCAAGTGCGCCTGACGGCTCCCTGGGGAAGTGCTACAATTCCCAGTATGAATCTTGGGCTGCCCGAACTGCTCGTCATCCTGGCCATCATCATCCTGGTCTTCGGGGCGAACCGCCTCCCGGACCTGGGCCGGGGCATCGGCAAGGCGATCCGGAACTTCAGGGACGCCACGGCCGAAGGCCGCGAGAAACGCGACTGACCGGGCGACGGCCCGCTTCCCACCTCAAGTCAGGACGCGGCCTTCACCCGTCCGCCGCGTCACGCGCTCTCGATCGAGGTACTCGAGCAAGGGAATCGCGTACTTCCGCGTGAGGCCATAACGCGCCTTGAAGGCCGCAACGTCGATTGGGACGGCAGCGCCTGCCGAGCCCGCCTTCAACCCTCGCAGGTCCTCTTTCAGCCTGGCAAGCGCGGTCTCGTGGAACACGAGGGTGTCGACCCTCGTCAGCACGCGCTGCCGGACGAGCAGGGCCACGACGGCGGCCACCGCCGAGGGAGGCCGGCCCAGTTCGGCCGCCAGCGCAGCCTGGTCTGGCGGCCGGAGCCCCGCCTCGCGGAAGCGGGCCTCGATGGCATCGCGGGCCGCGGCCTCGGCGCTTCCCGCCTCGACGCGGTGCGTTGTGAGCGCGATGCGATCGGTGACCGCGATGCGCCCGGTCTGCACGAGCCCCTCGAGGGCCCGCTCGAAGACGCCGGCGGCGGCGCGCCCGCAGACGCGCTCGCGCGCCTCTTCGCGCGGCATCCCCTCCTCGAGCGGATGCTCTCGGTGGTAGCGCCCTGCAAGCTCG